>Ga0208374_1000448_pt1 | contig 17824 bp, 25 predicted proteins | sample RifOxyC3_FD_184037 | JGI IMG/M metagenome (GOLD analysis project Ga0208374, IMG submission 184037) | Groundwater microbial communities from Rifle, Colorado - Rifle Oxygen_injection C3 (SPAdes) | ecosystem: Environmental > Aquatic > Deep subsurface > Groundwater | place: Rifle, Colorado, USA...
TTGGTTCCTGATGGCCTGCTAAGACTCGTCAATGCCCACCGTGACGCCACCAACCTGGTAGGCGGCCTGACATAGCCGGTCCACGTCGCCGTGGTAGGGGCCGGTCTGTTTGCCGGCCCCAGCCAACTGCCACGGGGGGTTGACGACGACGCCACCGGGCGGAGCCACCAACTCACCGGTCGGGTCAAACAGCCACACGGGCGTGGGCAGCGTCTCGGCGATGCGGACGAGCAATTGCGTCTTGCCAGACTCGGACTCGCCGAAGATGACGCCGCGATATTGGTACGTGGTGAGGTCGACGGCAGGCGGGTCATGCTGCGCCCCCGTGCGGCTCTGACGGGTCATGCTCGGCATGGTCGGTGGCCGGCGTGGCCGGAAGCTGTTTGTAGGGGATGGGCTCGGCCTCGGTCGCCCGGTAGACGGTCGTACCGATGGTGCCGACGGCGACCGCAATCAGGACCCATCGCTCATCCATGAGCTTGGCGAGCGCCGGGCCGATATCGAAGGTGGCCACGACGTCCAGCACGGCCTCGGCAATGGCCTCCGCGTCATGGTCCACCACATCCATGATGGCGCGGTTGTCGGCGATGCGTGCCGCCACCTTGCCCAGCGCCTTGACCACCTTTGTCGCTGGCTCCTTTGCTTCGGCGATGACTGCGCGTTGCTCTTCCCGCGTGAGCACCTTGACGACACTGAGCCGCTTGGCGTCGACGACCGGCGCGGCGGCGGTTACTGGTTCCGTGGACGTCGTGGTGGGAGGCGTGGTCGCCGTCGTGGTGGGCGGGGAGCCGGCGGCCACCGTGGGTGCGGTCGGGCCAGCCCCGGGGCTGTCCCCGGGTATGGCCACCGGGTTGTCCAGGGCCTGGCGCAGCGACGCCAGCTGGTCCGGGTCGCCGGTGGCTGTCAGTGCCACAGGAGTCTCCACAGGGTGCGGGCAGGGGGGGACGGGGCGGGAGTGGCCGTTGACGCCGTGGGGGTTGCCGTCGTGGCCGGAGGTGGAGACGGAGGTGGAGACGGAGGCGGAGCCGCCGCCTTCGTCTTCAATTTCTGCACCGTCGCACTCAGGGTCACGTTGTCCCCCTTCACCTTCTCCATCTCCTCCTCCAGGTCGCGAATCGTCGCCTCCCGCAGGGCCAGCGCCTGGCGCAGGTCGGCGGGCGCCTCCTGGGCGGGAGTCGGCTGGGGCTTGGCGCGCGCGGACACGGCTCACCTCCTCGCCTACTCGTAGGAGGGCGCGCGCCCGGTCGCGTGCGAGTCCGACCCCGGGTAGAAGCTGACGACCGACGAGCCGAACATCCGCACCGGGTAGTTGCTCCCCACCTCGCGCGGGGGCCGGCCATGGACGGCCATCCACGTCCGGTAGAGGGGGTCACGGGGCATGGTCTCGTACAGGGCCCGCGCGTCCTCGAGGCCAAACCGCTTGCGCTTGGCGCGGTCGGTGGTGACGTGCGCCGCGATGGCGGCGTCCAGCGCGGCACGGTCAATGTCATCCTGGCTGGCGCTCTCGGCCTTGGCCGTGGCCTCGGCGGCGGCGCGTCGGGCCAGGGCGGCATCAACGGCGGCGTCGACCTCGGACGCGGTGAAGGTGCGGGGAGCGGTGGGTGTCTCGGACATGGTGGCCTCGGTTGGCGTGGGTGGATTGCCTCGCTGACTCCAGGGAGGATGGCACCACGCGGGACGCCGCGCTGGGTTGTGTTGCCGTTGTGATTGCGCGCGTGTCGTCGTCAATGCGAGCTAGAGATCACCCAGCGGGCGCAAGGAACGTGTGCCCTTGACCCCCGAGTATATCCGGATATACTCGGGCCATGGCTCTGTACGTCAAGAACGTCGTGGTCGAGCGGTTGGTGCGTGACCTGATGGCCGTCACCGGGGAGTCCATCGTCGAGGCCGTGGCGACGTCCTGCCGCGAACGGTTGGCCCGGCTGGACGGCACCGCAGACACCGCGGCGCGCGTCCAAGCGCTCCACGACCTCCAGGCGCGGGTGGCCAATGGTACGCCGGTGGTTGACGTCGCCACGGACGCCCGTCCGTGACCGCCGCCCGCGTGGCGACGTCCCGTGCGGCGGTGCTGGACGCCTCGGTGATGGTCGCGGTGTTGGGGAAACAGCGCGGCCACCACCGGCTGACGTCGGTGTTGGTGCACACGCCGACGTGGTGGGTGTGCGCCGCGAACCTGGCGGAAGCGCACTGGGAGCTGTCCCGTATCGTCGAGGATGGGCCCTCAATCGTCGACGGGTTTTGCACCGCCCTCGGTGTGCGCGTGCACCCGGTGGAGGGTGCCGACGTGCGTGCCGTCGTCGACAGTTACGCCCGGTGGGGCCAGGCGCCTGGGCAGGATGGTGGGCTATCCTGGCCGGACTGTTTCACCGTGGCGACGTGCCTGGCTCTCCACTTGCCATTGCTGACGTTGTCACCGGCTTTTTCCTCCACAGACGTCACTTTGTTGACGTGGTAACGGAGCGCAGGACGTGACCGATACCCCCACACTTTTTCCCGCGGTCGGTGATAGTCACGCCGTGACGTCGTCACTCGTGGTCTTCGGCGAGGTTTACTTGAGCGTGACCGATCTCGCCCGGCAGGCCAAGTGCTGTCGGGCGGTCATCCTCAAGATCATCCGCGACAACGACCTGCCGACGTGGCGCACGCGGACGGGAACACACGTTCTCGCTTCGGCCTGGCGTGCCTGTGCGCCTGCGCGACCACCGTCCGGTGGTGGCCAGTGACGACAGGGAAGAGAGTGGCCAAGGCCCGCCCGGTCCCCTTGGGCCCGAGGCGTCCACCCCGCCGAGCGCCACCCCACCTGACGCCGGGGTGGCGGCCTGGGCCGCTGGGCTGCTGGATTCTTGAGGTCGTGGACACGGTCCCGGAGGGGAGCAAAGCGGTCCCGTTCGGGCTGTTCCCTCCCCCCGAGGGGGAGGGCTAGGGGGGGGCTTGCCCGTGGGCCATAATGGTGTATTATGGCCCATGCCGCCCCCCCCTCCCAGGAGGCCAGGGGCGTCCTCCTGGACGACCAGGAGGTCCGCCAAGGCACCCCATGACCCCCACCCCGTTCTTCTGCGTCTGTGACCCCACCCTCGGCGTCATCCACGCCACGGCCAAGGAGCGCTCCGACGCGCTCACCGACCACCAGGCCAAAGGCGGCACCATCACCGGGCACGTGCGGGTCATCCCCTGTTCCCATGGCCTCGTCGAGGAGGTGGCCCTCAAGGGGGGCGGCTGCGGGGCCGTCGCCTGGCTCACCGTCGGCCATGGGTCCAATGAGGTGGCGGTGCTGGCCACCGAGCATGCAGCCGACGTGCAGGAGGTGACCGACGCCAACTCTCCACCCGAGTTGTGCTCACACCACGACCACGACGAGGTGCAACCTGGACACCGGCCCGTGCATTACAGCCACCACACCACCCGCACCCCCGACGCCGGGGCTGACCCGTGGTGTGAGACGTGCGGCGCCTATCTGCGCGACACCCGCGGCCCCAGCGACTGGGCCGCCTGCGAGCCACAGGACGGGGAATGGGGCGCCCTGGTGTGGGGCCTCGGCGCGACCGAGGAGGAGGCCACCAGGGATGCCGCCGAAACGCTGCGTCATACCGAGGGCTGCTACTCTCAAGAGGAGGCCGCCGAGGAGGCCGGGGAGTGCCGGGTCGTGCGGACCACCGCGCGCGCGCGCGCCCTCCTGGTCGTGCGACCCCAGGGAGAGGGCTGCTACGTCCAGGGCGCCACCCTCTACGCCAACGACGAGGAGGGCTGACCATGGCCTCAGCATGCCAATTGCTCTTGCCCGTCGTCACTCCACGGACGACCGTGGCGCTACACGTTGAGACCACCGGACTGCACCCCGACACGGCGGCCGTCGTCGAGGTGGGGGCCGCGTGGTGGGACCACGGCGAGCTGTGCCAGTGGTCCAGCCTCACGAACCCGGGGACCCTGTACCTCACCGGCCCCGAGGCTGACCGCGCCATGGCCCTGGCCCACCTCGAGCGCGGGACAATTCTCCGTGCGCCGAGTTCTTTCACGGTCGCGGCCTCCCTGGGCGCCCAGCTCCGCCGCGTCGCCCGGGGCGGCGCCCTTGAGCTGCTGGCCGGCCACGTGGCGTTCGCCCGGGGGTTCCTCGCCCGCGATCCGTGGGGCGGCCCGCTGTGCCTGGGCGGCCTGGACGTGGTGTGGAGGGGGGCGGTTTCCCGCGCGGTCGCCGCGCACAACCGGACCCTGCCCCCGGACTGCACCCCGGTGCGCAACCTCTCCCTGGAGGCGGTGTGTGAGGCGCTCTTGGTGCCACGCACGGACACCCACCGGGCCGCCGCGGAGGCGATGGCTGTCCTGCGGTGCTGGCGAGCCCTGGACGAATTGGAGCTCTGACCGTGCCGACTCGTCCACCGCCGGACCCGGCCGGGCCCTCCACCGCCCTGCAGCTCCTGGAGCGCTCGGCCGCCCAGGAGCTGCAGCCGGCCCCCCGCGCTGCGGCCCCGGGCGCCACCCGCCCCCGCGCCGCGGCCACCGTCGCCGCCCGCTCCCACGACTGGACCCAGCTCAAGCGCTGGGCCGCGGCCCGCGGCCTGGTGGTGGAGCTTCCCCTGAGCCCCGAGCTCGTGGGCTCGTGGCTGGCGGCCTGCGCAGCCGGCTGGGACGGCCGACCGCGCGCCGTGGCCACCCTGGAGCGCTACCGGACCAGCCTGGTGCACGCCCACCGCGCGGCCGGGCTGCCCGACCCTTGCAGCGCCGAGCTGGTCCTGGACGTCATGGAGAGCGCCAGGAGGGAGAGGGGCACCGACCAGCGCCAGGCACACCCGCTGTCGGTGGCCCAGCTGCGCGCCATCTGCGCCCAGCTGGGCACCGGCGTCCACGCGGCCCGGGACCGCGCCCTCCTGGTGGTGACCTTCGCGGGGGGCTTTCGCGCCTCCGAGGTGGTGGGACTGTGCTGCCGGGACCTCATCTATGACGACCGCGGTGCCATCGTGACCGTGACGCGCAGCAAGACCGACCAGCACGGCCGCGGGCGCCGCGTTCGTCTCCCCTACGGCTCGGACGCGCTCACCTGCCCGATCCGCACCTTGGGCACCTGGCAGCTGGTCCGTGGCGTCGAGGAGCCCGACCCCGCTACACCGTTGTTTCTGTCACTGCGCTGTGACCAGGTGGTGCCGGGGCAGCGCATCCACCGGCACACGGTGGATCGACTGGTCAAGCGGGGCGTGACCACCCTGGGCCTCGACGCCGGGCTGTACAGCTCCCACAGCCTGCGGTCGGGCCTGGTGACCGCGGCCCGGGCCGCCGGTCATTCTGCGGCCGTTGTGATGCGCCAGACGGGCATGCGGTCGCTAACCACATTGGAGCGATACGACCGCGACCCAGACCTTACGGGGCCGTGCGCAGCGTCGGGCATTGGCCTGTAGCGCCGTACCAGGACAGCCCGCGGAATGGCTGCACGTGCTTGGCGCGGCAGACCGTCACGAACCGTTCCACGACGTCACGCGGGACCATCACTCCCGAGGAGCGCATGTCATCGTCCAGGGCGTTGACGTTGACGGCCTCCAGCGGGCGGGCAAGCCATTGGAGCCAATGCGCCCGCCAGTAGTGCGGCGAGCACAAGGGAATCGCACGCTCGGCACCGTCGGGGCGGTGCTGGTAGATGGCGGGGTGCGCGCATTGCGCGCAGCGCGTGCCCCACAGGCGCGGAATACGGGCGGGGGGCGGGGCCAACGTGATGGCCGGTGTCGTCTTCACGCGTCGCCCCCTTCCTCGGCGCACCGCGCCAACCGCGCGGGCCCCACCAACCCTTGACGACGTCCAGCGGCCAGGAAAATCTCGTCGACGGTCCCGAGCCGCTCCCCGGCCGCCTCCCGGGCCGCGAGCGCGCGCAATTTCTCGAGGCCACGCCGGTTTTCCTCGGCGTCAAACCGCGCTTTCTCGGCCGCCCGCGCGGCGTCCCGCGCGGCGTCCCGCTGCTCGACCTCGGTACGCACCCGGGCGGCCCGCTCCCGTTTCTGGGCCGCCCGGCGCTCCTCGTCGAGGTCACCTTCGACCCCAATGGCCACCGACACCGCCCACGCTTTGGCATCGGTGACGACGTGCCCGCGGTCCCGAGCCTCCAGGAGCCTCTCAGCGGCGCGCGCAATCGCAGCCGGGTCGAGGGGTGGGTTGTGCCGTTTCAGCGCCTCCACGACGACGTGAAGCGGCCTGGGGTCAGGTTTTGACGTCGTTGACACCTGCCTCCCCGCCCGTTCCGCCGCCACGCCCGCCGAGCACGGCTCCCCCCGCCGAAGTTGCGCGCCGCCAGGCGCGCTCTGGTCATGAGCAGCGCGCAGCGCTGTCTCCTGTTCCAGCCCGCAGGGCTGGGCGGCAGGGGCCCCCGCAGGGGGCACCGCCGGGTCGCCTTCTCTCTTGAGAGAAGGTGACCCTACGGGGGTACCAATTTGGGACCCTTGACGACGATCACTCTTGCGTGGAGGTCGCGGCGCGTACCCGGCGTTCTTGGCCGCGACCGGAGCCATGGAGAGCCCGGCACCGGTCAGGCTGTACTCCCCCGCGGCCCCGCACCCCTTGCCTAGCCCCTCCACCCGGCCCCAGCCACCCTCAGCAACGAGCTTGAGCAGGGGGATGGGGTGGGCCTTGGGCCCATACTGGTCGGCCGGCTCGAGGCCGCACAGGGCCCGCAGCTGGCGCCGGCACGTCGCCTTGCTCCGGCCCGACACGTCCACCAGGTCGTCCAGCGAAATGAATCCGTGATCCTTGCCCCGCAGCAGCTTGACGACGCCAGCGAACACGAACCCGGCCGAGCCCGGCAGGCCGCGATGGAGGAGCTCGTTGGACAAGCGCACCCACCCGCGTCGCTCCCGCTGGCCCAGCTCGGCCTCATACTCGGCGAGGCGGGCCGCCTCAGCGGGCGCACGGGCCGCGAGGCTTTCCTGCGCCTGGGTGAATGCTGCGTTGACGTCGAGGCTGCGGGGGGCTGACTTGGCTCGGTGGTCGGTCACTGGACGTCCGGCCAGGGAGCGGCTAGAAGCCGTCTCACTGGACGAAACCTACGCCGACCCGACCTCGCCAAAAGTGAGGGTGGGCGTAGGTGTGTCACCCGTCGTCATTGACGGGCGATGGTGCATCTCAACCAGGCCTCTTGACGCGTTGCGGCGCCAATGGCACAGGTCTCGTCACGGATCGGGGTGTCGGGTGTCATCCCGGTCCCAGGGGGAGGCAACGTCTTGGCGGACGTCCTCCCCCGCTTTCGTTCTTGGCTTGGTAGTGGCGCAGTCTCGATCCGGTCAACCACTGCACAGTGGTTCAGCCGTTCGGTTCTGCCTCACTGACCATGCGTTTCCGCTTGACTTTTCGTCGGCCCGTCCGATGCCGACGTCACGTCCACCCCCAAGGGGGCCCGGCCGCCAAGCCGGGCCCCCCCGGGGTGTCCGTGGGTGTAACCCCCGTCACATTTTCGGTCCTGCCGAAATCTGCACCGGTGCCGGGTCTGCCACCGGTGGCATGAGCAGAGCCACACCGGCCACCGCCCCGCCCGCGGCTGCGCCCCACAGGGCCCCGCCCAGCGACCGGCCCAACGCGACCCCCACCGCGGCGCCCAGCAACGAGCCCGCCACCACCCACGCCACCGGCGCGTCCTGCCTCAGGTGGTCCACCACGCTCACACTCGGGTCCACGTCGTCGAGATGACAACGGTACGCGTCGCCGTACTCCCGGACGTGCAGGGACCGCCCGTCGCTCAACGCCTTCCGCCAGTCCACCGACTGCCCCACCGGCAAGCCGACACTGCGCCGCATGCCGACCGACGTCGGCGAGGGCATGACGTCCCGCGCCACCTCGAGGACGGCCCCGGGCGGTTGGTGGCGCAGCGCGCCCTCCACCTCGCTCCATGTGGCCGCTGTCGTCACGACGTGCAGTCTCCCAGCACCACGACGCGCAACACCGCACTGGTCGCCGACCACACCCACACCGCCCCGGGACGCACCGGCAGCACCGCGACCCGGAGGCTGCACGCGGCCGGGTCGGTGCACAGCGTCACCCCCTTGGTGGCGTCGAGGTCCGACCACCCGACATGGGCCACGGTGGCCGAATCGGGGAGGACAATCGTCTTGCAGCCCGCACCGCCAATCGCCTGCGGCGTGTCAGTGGCCGTGACCACGACGTTGCGCACGGAATGCGGCACTTGCGCCTGGGCCTCCCCCGCCCACCCCGCGAGGCACAAGCACACCGCACCGGCGACGGCCATCGACGTGCCGCCACCCGCGCCCCCTGACGTCCCCGCGGTGGTCGGCGGGTCGGTGGCTGGCGGGTCATCGTAGTCGAAGCCCAGGTCATCCAACGACGACAGAATCAGGTGGCGCATCGCCGACTCCAGCGCCCGGCTGGCCTGCTCTGGGGCACCGTACAGCCGCAGCACCTCCCGGAAGAGCCCCGAGCGGACCAGCAACGACATGGCGAAGGCGACCGCATACTCCACCGCATGCCGGCGCTCCTGCGAGGTCACCGCCTTGCCACCTGGGCTGCCCTCGGCACGCGCGGCGTCCAACTGCGCGCGCAGGATGACCACGGCCTGCGGCACCGCCTGCACGGCCGCCTGGGTCACCAGCGCCAGCAAGCGTTGGGTCTTGGCCGCCGTCAACACCTGCCAGGCTCGCCAGCCCAGGGGGAAAAGAATGACGAACAGAACGAAATTCATCCCTTCCATGACGTGACGGAGCAGCTCGGCGGTGTTGATGTCCGGAACCATGGCAACCTCCTGGAGCTACGGGAGCCCCGATGTGCTGACGTTGATGTTGCGCGAGGACGCGGCCTGGGTGAGCCCCCAGACCAGGACGGCCCGTGCCTTGGCGTTGTGCTCGGGCGGGACCGCCAGGACCACGCCTTCGCAGTCGTCGGGCTCGGTGGGGTCGGTGGCGGTGACGCAACCGTCCACGATGGCCCGGTAACCCTCCACCTGGGGCCCGGCATCGGTGCTGGCGAGGACAGGCTGGATGCTCACGGAGACGCCGCGGGAGGTGGGGGTGAGCGCGTTGCGCCACGGTCGCGGGGCGGCCACGACGACGGCGGCGCCACCCAGCGTGACGCCCATGACCAAGCCGGCGACCCACGCCGCGAACGACGAAGGCATGGAGAAGCGGTAGTATCGGTGCAGGTCGTGCATGGTGAACCTCCTGGAGGGGCTACGTGCAGTCACCCGTGGTGCCGACCACCTGCCACCCGCCCGAGTAGCCAGCGTCCCCGCGCGCGGTCATGTTGCACACGCAGGTCGTGACCGTGTTTGATTTGGCGTAGCGGACGACGGTGCCGGCTGACGTCTCGTCGCACGCGGCCAGGGTGGCTTCGTTGGTCGGCAGGGACAGCGTGGAGCCGGTGAGCGTGGCGCCGGACCAGGCCATGATGCCATCGGTGCCCACTACCGGGACGCTGTTGGCCACGCTGGCCACCGTGGTGGGCGGGTACAACGTCCAGTTGGTGGGCACCGTCGCCTGGGACGCGATGCCGACGTAGTTGCTGGAGTCGGCGTCGTAGTGGCGAACCACTCCTCGCGGCCCGGTGTAGAAGTCGCGGGTGGCGACGTGGTCTCTTCCGGTGATGTCCCCCAGCGCCGTCACCGTCGCCGCCTTGAACGTGTTGTTGCCGATGTCCACGCCCGTGATGGTCGGGTTGCCAAGGTCGAGCTGGGCCACGATGGCGTCGTAGGTGCCCGTGTAGCCGTAGAGCCAGTAGATGCGGCCGGCGGCCGACATGACGGCCCCGGTGAACGGCGTCGCCGTCGAATTGCCGGCGTTGTACGGGGCTGGGACTTGGTAGTACGTCCCACCCGTGCAAGTCGCATTGGAGCACAGGTAGAGCGACGCATCGCGAGCCCCGCCCTGCCCATTGAACAGCACGACGGGCAGACCCGTGAGGGTCGAGAGCACCGCGTGACCGGCGCGGTTCGCGAGCGTGATCGTTGTCCACGTCGCGCTGGTGCACGCCAAGTCACCACACCTGCCCACCTGCGCGTTGTCGCCCGCAGGCGGACCAGACACGGTGATGACCCCGTCGGTCCCCTTGACGACCACCGGCCACCGGATGTTGTCACCGCCCGCGAGGCTGACCACCGTGTACCCGCCGCCGGATGAGCATTCATCGTCGCCGCACAAGTTGCGGTGCACGAGCCGCGCCGCCTCCGTGGAGTAGAAAACGCGCGGCTTGTCGGCCGCATCGAAATCGACGGACAGACCGCCCCACGTCGTGTTGTACAGGTCGACGGCGGTGCCGCCCGCGTTGCGCCCTACCTCGTTCTCCGCCGTCCTGGTGGCACACGGCGAGGCGGAGTTGGGGTCGTCGCAACGGAAGTAGTAGCCTCGCGCGGCACCCGCGACGGTCTTCATGTACGCCACACCCATCAGCGTACCAGCGGCGTTCCTGGCGATCCCGACAACCGACTCCGCGTCGATGTCCCCGGTCGTGACCTCCGCCGCGGCAAACGCGGTGCAGGACACGTTGGAACAATGCCGGAACTTGATGGCACCTGCCGTCGACGCGCCACACCCAGTCGACCACACGACGGTGGGGAACCCGTCGGCGGCGAGATACAACTGCACGTTGCCCTCGCTGTTGGCGCACACATCGCGCGCGCCGACGGTCGTGGCGGTGAGGTTGGCGCAGTTGACGGCGTCACACTTGCCGACGACAACGTCACCGGTCGCCGGATTCTCCCAGACGAACAACGGGATGCCATCCGACGTCGTGATGGTCGCGGCGGCACCGGGTCCCCACGCGTTGACCGTGTCCGCCTCGGTGAACGTCGTCGGCGTGTAGACGGTGGCCGCGGTCGTGCCGGGGAGAATGTCGCCGCCGGCCGTGATGATGTCGTTGGTGTCGTCGAGCTTCAGGAGGCCTGAGCAAAAGTTGTGTGCGTCGACGCCACCTCCGCATGAGTGGGCGACGTCATTCGGGTACGTGATGGCCCCGGAGTGGATTGTCAGCGGGTCGCCGGACGCGTCGCCGATGACTGTCGCTCCGTAGGTCTGCACCACTCCTGATGGGTTGATGCTCATCCATCTTGTTCCGGCCACCGTTGTCCATGTGCCGGCGGTATAGAACCCAATGTCAGTAACAGCCTTGGCGCTTCCGTAGCCACCTCCAATATTAAGCAGGTTCGTGCCGATGACGCCGTTGTTGATATGCAGCATCACGGTGTATCCCTCATGGGAATACTGATGAGGGGCCAGAACAAGTCCTGTCTTGGGATTTCCGTGAACGCGTGTGTCGCCGACAGTAACCGAACCGGTCACATCCATGGACCCGACGGTGGAAAACGTCCCATTGCCAGCTGTGAACGTCGGATCAGTCCCGGTGCCGTTGAACGTGATCGTGATCGTCGCCTGCGTCCCATCGCCCCACGTCGTGCTGTTGACCTCCGTGGAGTTCCACGCCACCGTCGGCGACCATCCCGGCCCAGGCGTGCCGGTGACATCAATGGCCGTTCCCTCGGTGATGCCGGCCACGTAGGTGGCGATGCCAGCCGCGATGACGTAGGGCTCGGCGGGCGTGTCTCCGGTGCACTCAGCGAAGACGACAAAGCGCAACGCTGCGCTGGTGGCCGAGTGGACCCACACCGCGGTGGGAGGCACCGGCAGGAAAGCCAGCACACCGTCACAGGCCGCGGAATCGGTGCACAGCTTGAGCCCCTTGGTGGCACTGACGTCGCGTCCACCCACCGTGGCCACGGTGGCCGTGGTGGCCACCACGATGGTCCCGCACCCCTTACCGGTGAGCGCGGCCGGGGTAGCAACGGCGGTGATGGTGCCGTTGCGCAGTCCGGTGACGTCGGCTTTCGCCACGCCTGGCCAGGCCAGAGCCATCACGACGACGGCCAGAAAGGCGCGCTTCATGCGTTTCCGCCCCGCTCCCCGGCCATGAAGGCCAGCTTCACCAGGATGTCCTCCAGCTTGGCGGTGATCGTGTGCATCTCCGCGCGCATCACGTAATCTCGATGCGCAATCGCGTTCTGGTGCATCTCCTCGCGGAGCTTGGCTGCTTCAATCTCCACCTGCTTCATGCGGCGTTCGGCGGCGTCAATGTTGGCCTTCAACGACCACTGGACGAAGCCAATCAGGACGGCCAGCGCGGTGGGCACGAGAATGGCAATGACTTCCGTCGACATGGTCAGGCCCTCAGGTAGACGCGGTCGCCGACTTCAATGCGGTCCACGTCGACGATTTGCGGGTTTAGGACGCGCAGCGCGTCCAACGTGGTGCCCGCACGCCGGGCAATGTCCCCCAGGGTGTCCCCACGCTCCACGACGTAGACGGAGGTGTCACCCGGAATCAGGGACCGGACCACCTTGGCCGCCGCGGTCCTCCGTGACGGCGAGGCCAGGAGGACCACCGTCACCACCACGGTCCCGAGTACTCCCAGCGCGCTGAGACCGGCGAGCACCGGGTGGGCCACCATCCACGCCCTCATGCTGACCTCCACGGCCACCAGGCCGGGTTGACCTGCGCGTGCAGGTGACCCTTGTGCACCAACCAGGAGTGCAGCACGCCCCGCTGGCGCAGCGCCTCAGCACGCGAGGACAGCGCCGTGAAGGAGCCGCCCACGTCGGGGACGAGGTCAAACGCCCGCCCCTCGGGGTGCCAAGAGTCGTCCTCACCTCCCACCATCCTGTTGACCTCCGGTGTGCGGTAGGCGCTGCGCAGGATGGAGGCAGGGAACAGGTCCACCACCTGCGCCGTGCGCCACAGGTTGACGTAGACGCGCCAGGGCGGGGTGTTGTCCGCCGGTTGCTCGGTCACGGACATGCGCTGGAGCAGCGCGCGCAACGCCAGCACACCGCCCAGGGCGAGCCCGCCCGGGACCACGATGGCCAGGACCACCTGCAACGCGCGCAGCTCCCTGTCACCACCGCTCATGCGCGCAGCTCCTTGACCATGAGCAGAGGGCGCAGCACGTAGGGGGCTGCCGCCACGACCAGGATGGAGACGAGCAACGCCCCTCCGACCCACCACACCACGGCGGGCACTGTTGGGAGAATGGGCTCGTCAGGCTGGCGCTTGAGGCCCAAGTCCTCGGCGAGCGTCTTGCCCGCGTTGGCGCGCATCGACCCGGGCCGGGTGGTATTTCCGGGCGCCCAAGCGTCGAGCTCCATGATGGAGCTCTCCAGGCCATCGATGTCCTCAGCGACGAGCAAGCGCTCAATCTCGTCGCGGTAGAGGGTGGCCAGGCCCGCGTCCATGCCGCGCGCCTTGGCTTCGTCAAGCTTGGTGTTGGCGGCCAACGCCATGCCGCGCACGCCCGTGGAGCGCAGCTGGTTCATCGTCGCCCAATCATAGAGAGCCGCGAGCATGATCACGCCTTCCGGATGGTCAGGTGCCGCAGCGTCGAGGCTGCCGAGGTCTTGAAGGCGAAATAGCCGCTGCGCAGCCCGCTGAAGTCGACAACTTGCGTAAACCACGACGACGCCAACGCTCCCAGGTTGACAATGGCGTTGTCATAGCAAGCGTCCATGGCGTCACCGCTGCCGGCCACCAGCTCAGGGCCGCCCGTTTGCACGCCAGAAATGGCGTACCTGCCGTGGTCCGCGTCGACGGGGAAGGCGATGGCGCAGTAGTCGTCACCCGCGCCGTCGTAGGGCAGCGCGATGAGCGAAGGAATCACCCGCACACTGGTGGCACCGCGCCGCGGTTCCCCGTCGTCGAGGACCCAGCGCGGGTACACCCACGACTCAGAACCCGCGGCCAGTTGCTCCACGGTTCCGCAGGTCGCGCCCACCACGTCGTTGTACAGCTCGCGGCAAAAGGCCAGCGGGTCGCCGAAGTCGAGGGACACCCGCAACTCCGTGGTGACGCCCGTGCTTTGCAGGGTTGACCCGACCGAGGCCAAGGCTTGCCGCCCGAGGGCGAGGGTGAGCAGCGCGACGCGTTGGTCCTGCGTCGTGGGCCTGGTCTTGCTCTTGACGTCCAGTTCGAGGGACAGCCGGCGGTAGCGGCGCAGCAGGCCCACGGGGAAGAGGTCGTGCGGATAGAGCAGCGTTTGTGGCGCCGCGACGGTGACCACCGCCGTAGCGGCCGCGGTGGCACTGCGGGTGTCCGCGCCGCGCCGCTGGGCCTCCTGGGACGCGGCGATGCCCTCGCCATGGAGCAAGACGACCTCGGGCGTGGCCAGGCGTGCCACGTCCAGGGCGCCGGGGGCCACCCAGGCGCGGGCTGAGCTGCCGAGGAACAGACCGTCGCCACCGGCGACGCGCACCCAGAAGGAGCGAACCAGGCCACCGACCAGCAAGGACTGGCCGGGCTGGATCGTCATCACGCTGCGGTGGAAGGTGAGCTGGTTGCCCAGCGTCTCTTGACTCTCGACGGTGGAGGTAGGCCCCTGGTCCAAAGCCAGTTCGAGCGCACACTGGGCTCCTTCGCCATGCAGGTAGACGAACGCGTCGGCCTGGCACTGGTAGGGGCCCAGCCACGTCTCCCGTGTATTCAGGATGGTGGCGAGGGGAATCCTGGTCACGCCCCGTTGGGCGCTGAGATGACCGTCCTTGCCTGTCGACGGGGCGCCCATGGTGACCTCCTAGAAGATGGCGGCGGAACGGGCCTTGAAGTTGACCACCTGCTCGGCCGTGTGGTCGGCGACGTCCTTGAGCTGCGTGGTGACGTCGCGGGCGTCGTTGCTTGCCTTGTCCTCGTACGCCATGACCACGTCCTTGACCTGCACGTCCTTGTACTTGTCGAGGACGGTCACGATGGTCCCGACGGTGCGCTGGGTCTTGACGGGGATTTGCTTGAAGTTGCCGAGCTTGTTCTTGACGACCGTGAGCGTGTTCGCCTTGCCGTCCTTGGCCTCGGTGGAGGCCGTCGGCGCATCTTCCTTGGCCGGGCTTTCCTTCGCCTTCTCGTCACGCTTGTCCCACCACCACACCTTGAGGCCGTAACCCAGCCCACCCAAGGTGGCCAGAGCCGTGGCACCCACCAACAGCCGCTTGGCCCACACCGGCATGAGCCGGTTGACGACGTCACTCATGGTACACTCCTCGGGGCGCGTACCCCGTCAGTTGTGCGTTGCGTGGCGCTCAGCCGTAGAGCGCGACCACTTGCGCCAACTGGCGCGTGTCGGCTGTCCGGGCTTCCGGCGACACCCCTTGTCGACCGAGGAGGGCGGTGACGGGGGCATACCACGTCTTGTCCTCGTTCTTCGTCGACGTGTCGACGTTCTTCAGCTGGGTGGTGGTCGTCGGGGGGGGCGTGTCCGCCTTGTCCTCCTTGGCCTTGTCGTCGTCGGACGCCTTGGCCTTGTCGTCGGGCTTGGGGGCGTCCTTGACCTGCGCGCCGCGCTTGTCCCACCACAGCACCTTGGCGGCGTAGACGCCGCCACCGACGGCCGCCACCGTCACCACCCCCACCAGCACCTTCGCCCACGTCGCCATTTTCTCCATGACCTGCCTCCGCCGGTTCCTCCACCGGCTCACCTGCGTTGTTCCTCACCCACCGGCCTGACCGGCTCAGCCGAACAGTTCCACCAGCGACTGCGCGGCCTTGACGGCCACATCCTGGGCGTCCTTGCGCGCCAGCAGCTGCGCCGCCGAGCCACCGATGTTCCCGGCAGCGCCAACGACGGAGCCGAGGCCGCCCTTGATGGCGTTTTCCGCGGCCTTGGCGGCGTCGTCCTTCTCTTGCTTGGCTCGCGATTCCTTGACCTGGTCGCCACTGCTGGTGACGGCGTACACAATGCCGCCAATGGCCAAGAGCCCAACCACCACACCTGCCACGATGCCCGCGGTCCTCACGTTGTCACCTGTACGCCTCAGCCGTGCGTTGCACGAGGCTCTGCCAAAGGTTTGCGCTGGCACCCACGACGACACCGGCCGGTGCGAGCAGACTGCCGAACATGGGCCCATACACTGCCGAGAACACCGCCCCGGCGGGCACGCCCACCAGAGGGCTCAGGACAGAAGACAAAGCCGCTCCGTAGAACGAACCCAACAACGACCCGGGCACCCGCCCGGACGTGCCACCCTTGACGCCGCCCTTGAGACCGCCCTCGATGACCTGGGGCGCATCTTTGGCCAGACCCTGGAGCACCTGCCCCACCTTGTCGGCGGGACCGGCCTGGGGCTTCGTGGGCGGCTGCGCTGGGTCGCGCGCGGCGCGTCGGAGCGCGACCACCACCCCCACCACGGCGCCGACGGCGCCGACGGCGCCGACGACAGCGAGGATGGTGGTGGTGGTCCGCGTCACGTTGACCTCTTCACCCGTTGGGCTCTCGTCCTGCCTACCCCTCGATGGGCCAGCCCATGATGAGGGCGGCCTTCTTGGTGCCGATGTTCTCCACCGGCACGATGCGGATCTTGTTGGACGTCTGCACGGTGTTGCCCAGCTGGACGAGGACATCCCCGCCCTTCTCCGACGCCACCAACGGCGACATCGCGGAGCGCCGGGACATCAACCGCTGCATGCGCACGTGGTCCACGACGAGGATGCCGGTCCCGTACCCGGTGGCGCCGAACCACTCCTTGTTGTGCGCGCGGGTCGCGGCCACCGGCACGTCGTAGGCCGGGTCGCTGCCCAGGCTCACCCGCACCTGCCCGGTGATGCAGGCATCGCTCGGGTCGTTGGTGGCGTCCTTGGTGGCGATGATCAGGTAGCGCTCGTAGCTCGTCCCCTTGGACAGCTTGATGGGGAAGGCGTCAAACGAGCCACCGGGCACGAACTCCTGCACCACCTTGCGCTTGAGGCCAAACCCGCGCGCGGGGCGGTTGTGGTGGGTCACGCCACGGCGCAACAGGCGGATGGTGCCGGTGATGGTCGGGTTGTTGGTGGCGGCGTTGACCAGGTCGGACGCCGTGCCCGCCTTGACCCGCACGGTGATGGAGAACGGCTGGCCGGCCTGGATCAGGCCGTGCTGCTCAGGCGCCAGGCCGAACGTGGAGAAGTCGAGGTGCCACACGTGGCGCATGGAAACGGCCAGCCCTCCCGTCTGCGCCTGCGCCGTGGTGATGCCGGCGGAGTCCACGGGCGAGCCCTCGCGCTCCCACTGGGCGAGCACGGTGGCCTCGAGGCCGGACATCAGCTGGATGGGCTGGCCGCCGTTCAACTTGACCTCGATCTCCTTGAGCAGCTCGGCGGGCGCGTAGGCGCGGGCGACGGCGCTGCCGGGCGTCGCGTGCTGGGTGGCGACGAAGGCGCCCACCAGGTCGATGCCCGACAGGGTCATGTCGCGGGCGACCTCGAAGGTGTGCTCGCCGGCGCTCGTCCAGTCCCACACCTCGTCGCCGTCGTTCGACAAGTACGGCTTGAAGGCGTCCGGGTAGTCGGGGTCCAGCGACGGGAGGTTCTTGTTGGGGTCCAGGAGGTCGGCCAGGATGGCCTTGTCCAGCTCGGACATGTCCTCGGTCTTGTTGGCTGCGCTCATTGACTCACGTCCTTTGTTGGGCACAACCCGTACGGGTCGTGGTGGATGTGCGGCTCGCAGCCGCGCTTGAGGTGGAGAAACGACCGGTGCGGGAGATTGCGGACGGCCTCGGGCTCGATGCCCATGAGCCGCACTCGCTCCAAGTCACGGTGTCCGGTGAGCCGGAACAGGAAGGCGTCACGGACCTGCGCCGTGCAGGCGGGGGGCAGGTCACCCGGAGACTGGGAGACGAGGAGGAAGCCGACCGGTCGCCGCTTGGGGTTCCACGGGCAATGTCGGCCTCGCTTGAGAATCTCGTAGAGCCACGGCGGCGTGACTTGGTTCCTGATGGCCTGCTCAGACTCGTCAATGCCCACCGTGACGCCACCAACCTGGTAGGCGGCCTGACATAGCCGGTCCACGTCGCCGTGGTAGGGGCCGGTCTGTTTGCCGGCCCCAGCCAACTGCCACGGGGGGTTGACGA
>Ga0208374_1000450_pt1 | contig 17823 bp, 19 predicted proteins | sample RifOxyC3_FD_184037 | JGI IMG/M metagenome (GOLD analysis project Ga0208374, IMG submission 184037) | Groundwater microbial communities from Rifle, Colorado - Rifle Oxygen_injection C3 (SPAdes) | ecosystem: Environmental > Aquatic > Deep subsurface > Groundwater | place: Rifle, Colorado, USA...
GTTGAAAATCAAGATAATAGTGCTTATAGTTTATACTCTTATGATTTATTAAAAAATAGTACTTCAAATATAGATAAAGTGAGTAATTGGGAAGAAAATAAAAGGATTTTAGATAAATATAATTCTAGTATTGTAAAAGGTGATTGTAATTATAAAAAAGATAGTTTAGATTATACACTTATGGCTTGTCTTCATAATTTTGGAGCTATAAAACCAAATAATAATTGGAGTTTATATGATCTTTCAAATAATACTTTAGTTTATCAGTCAAAAGAAGAAAAAGAATTTAATAGTTATGATACCGCAGTAATTACAGATGATTATTTTTATTATAGTATTGATGGTGATAAAATTATTAGAGTAAATTTAGAAACAAAAGAAGAAACTATTATTGTTGAAGATAATAATATACAAGATTTTGCTATTACTGATAATTTCGTTGTTTATAAAAATGGTATTGGGAATTCTTGGGAGTATAAAGGTCAGCTTGTTGTCGTAAAACTTAAGTAATTTTTTTGAGACAATATTTTTTATGTTTGAATTGCCACAACAACATGCACATTCCAAATGGAGACTTTGGTCAATAGTTAGTATTGTTTTGTTTTTGTGTGCATTTTCTGGAGCTCTGGTTTGGTATTTTTTGTTTTATTTAAGCCCACCAGAACATAAAGATGTGGTAGAAAACATAACAAATCCTGTGATTGTTGAAACTAAAAAAAATGAGATAAAAAAGGAAGAAGTTATAACATTAGAATTTTCTAGCACTACTATTATTATGGTAGGTGATATTATGCTTGATAGAGATGTTTACTCTAATATAAAAAAAAATAAAAATGATTTCAATTTTCCTTTTGCAAAAATTAATACATTTTTGGCTAGTGCAGATTTTCGAGTTGGTAATTTGGAAGGACCTATTACTAACAACAAATCTATTATCAAAGCCGGGGATGCTAGTGACAATGGTGGTAATTTGCGTTTTACTTTTTCTCCAAGTGTTACTACTACTTTGGCGAATAATTTTGATTTACTTAGTTTGGCCAATAATCATATTACTAATTTTGCGAACGATGGCGTGGTGCAGACAAAAAAATATTTAGCAGATTCAAAAATAAATTATTTTGGTGATTTTTATAATCAGACAGAGCTTTCTTATATTTATGAGGTTGCAGAAGATTTGAGAATTGCTTTTGTTGGGTTTCATCAATTGTATAATGGAGGATTAGACAATGTTTTAAACGAAATAAAAAAAATAAAAACAGATAAATCTGCAGATATTATAATAGTTTATCCTCATTGGGGCACTGAATATTTGAGTACTAATCCTGACAAAAGACAAATTGATTTGGCTCACAAAATTATAGATAGTGGAGCTGATATAATAATTGGTTCACATCCGCATGTAATACAACCAATGGAAATTTATCAAGACAAACCAATATTTTATAGTTTGGGAAATTTTGTTTTTGATCAATATTTTTCGCCTGAGACGATGCAAGGTCTAATGTTGAAATTGCTTGTGACAAAAAATGAAGATAATCTAAAAGTAAATTTTGAATTACTTCCTTTGCAAATTTCTAGACAAACCCAAGTTTCTTTGATTGATGATCAAATTGTGAAAAATAAAGTTTTGGATGGTATTGCGAAGAATTCTAATGTGAGTGAGGAATTGAAAAACAAAATTAAAATGGGAAAGATTGATTTTGAATTTTAAAAAACGGAGCAAACGCTCCGTTTTTTTAGTGATGATGACAAACTCTAGCACAGTAGAAACATCCGTCTATTAAATATGCTTTAGAAGGGAATCTTCTTTTTGCTTCTTGCAGAGCATCATTACAATGATTAAATGTACCTAACGGTATTCTGTTTTCTATGTTAGGTGCATGATCACAGATATTTTCTTGGTGCACTTCATAATCACCTGAGGGTTGTTGATTTTTATTTATATAGAATTTTGGCATAAATTTCGTTTAATTAATAATAAGCCAGGTGTACTTTTCTAACGTTATTGGAAAAATATTTTTTCCTTTAACTCTTTATAAACCAGTAACTTTTGCTTAGGTTGACCTGTTTTGTTTAATTTGTACTAACTCGACTTTTACATATACCATGTACCCACGACATGCATGGTAATGCGTTAGCATAAGCTAAAATTAGCATAATATAACAATTATGTCAAGTCTGTCCACAGTTACTGTGTGTTTTATATGTTGACAAACTGTTGATAAATATATATACTACAAGTATATGAATAATATACAAGAAAAAATCTTAAGATTAATGGATAGTGAAGATATCTCCAGTTTTTCATTGCGCAAAATTGCTGAAAAAATAGATGAACAGGGAAGTCCACAAAAAATCAAGCATCATCTGGATCAATTAGCAAAAAAAGGATTTATAAAAACAGATCAAGCTAGTGGAAAAATTGAAAAAATTGGTAGAGGTATTAATTCTGATAGTATGTTTATTTCTTTACCTATTTTAGGTAGTGCCAATTGTGGACAAGCTCTTACATTTGCTGATGATCATATAGAAGGATATTTGAAAGTCACCAAAACAATTTTGGGTGATTTGGTAGATAACATAAAGAATCTTTTTGTCTTGAAAGCTGTTGGAAGTTCAATGACAAAAGCCAGTATCAATAATAATAATATAGATGATGGTGATTATGTCATTGTGGAAAAAATGAAGACTCATCCCGTTAGTGGAGACTATGTTGTGTCTGTGATTGATGGTGTAGCTAATATAAAAAAAATATTTTTTGATAATAAAAATCAACAGATAGTTTTAATATCTGAGTCTAATCAAGATCTCGCCCCTATATATATTCATCAAGATGATTTAGAGAGTTATTTGATTGCGGGGAAAGTTGTAAGAGTTATGAAAGGACCAGATGATTTGAGTGATTTTATGAATGCGGGGGCTATTGATATTTTAAGAGATTTGGGGCCGATGTCAGATGAAGAACATGATTATTATATGAATTTATGAAACAAGGAGAAATATGGTTGGTAAATTTTCCTGACGGAGTTGGTCATGAGTTTAAAAAAGAGAGGCCAGCTTTGATAATTGAGTCAGATATACAAATTTCTAAAAGTAATATCGTCACAATAATGCCAATTACTTCCAATTTAAATAATCAAATAGATGGTGATGTTTTGATTATTCGTAATAATTTTAATAATTTGCATAAAGATTCTGTTTTGAAAAGTCATGATATTACAGGATTTGATAAAACTCGTTTTTTGAAAAAAATGGGAAAAGTGAAAGTGGATATTTTGGAAGAAGTAAAAGATTATTTGAGATTACATTTTGATTTATAGAATTTGAAGTAAATATTATTTTGACCGAAAGGTCTTTTTTTGATACATTTATAGTGAAATTAAATTAAGCTTATGTATTTATATCACACAATCTTCAAAAACGAAATCGTCGCTGAGTTTTTGCCACCAAAAAATTTAACTTCACAAAAAGTTATTATTCTTTGTGATGGTTTGCCAACTTTACCAGAAAAAAATAAATTGGTAAAATTTTTGGCTAAGAAAAATTATTGGGTTTTTCATATGCGTTATCGTGGTACTTGGGAGAGTATTGGTGAATTTTTAGATAAGTCACCAGTTCAAGACGTGCTTGATTTAGTTGACGCTTTGCCAAAAGGTTTTGTAGAAATTTGGGGAAATCAAGAATTCAAAGTAAATCCTGAAAGTGTTTTTGTGATTGGTGCTAGTTTTGGTGGGACTACCGCTCTCATGTCTTCACTGGATTCTAGAATTAAGAAAGTCGTGGCTATTTGTCCTGTGGTAGATTGGAAAGATGAAAGTGGGGAGGAATCAAACGATTATTTGAAAAATGTGATTAGACAAGGTTATTCTGGCGTCTATAATTTTAGCGACGAAAATTGGAATAAGCTTATAAATACTAGTTTTTTTAATCCTATTGATTATGTTGAGCACTTTGATTCTGCCAAAATTTTGTCAATTCACGCCAAAGATGATAAAATAGTCATGTATAGTGGAGTAGAAAAATTCATGAAGAAAATAGGAGTAAAATTTATCACTAGAAAAAAAGGGGGACATTTGTCTTCATCTATTATCATGAAATGTTTTACTTTTAGAAAAATTAAGAAATTTTTGACTAACTAGAAAAATATGATTCAAACCATGAGATTACCAGAGGAAATTTTTGAAAAAATAAAATCAGGTCAAAAGACAATTGAAACAAGACTTTTGGATGAAAAACGTAAAGTTTTGAAAGTTGGTGATATAATAGAATTTTCCAAACGTCCTACTTTGCATGAGAAATTGCAAGTAAAGATACTTGATTTGAAAATTTATAAGACTTTTGACGAAGTTTTTGACAATTGTGATTTGCTAGATTTGGGATATGATGAAAATGTTACAAAAGAAGAATACTTAGAAAAAGTGTATAGTCACTATGAAAAAGAAGAAGTGAATGATTATGCTATTTTAGCAATCAGAATGGAACTTTTGAAAAATTAATCCAGACTTGTCGGGATAAAATTAAAAATTTGAAATTTATAAACTTTATGGACAAAAAAATGACATTTATTTTTGGTACGGCTTTTGTTTTGATAGTCTTATTTTTTGTTTATATTTTGGTACCTAAGGATTTTTCGAATAAAAATGAAGTAGATAATAATTCTGTAAAAAATAATAATCAAGCAACTTCAACTGAAAATAAAATAATAGAAAATACACAACAAATTGCAGTTACAAAAATACAAGAAGATTTGGTATTGTCAACTACTTTGGATTTGAGTGCTGTGACTATGGAAAATATTGATGAAGAAATTACCACAGAAGATATTTTGGATATTTATGAAGTGAGTGGACCAACTGGTAAAACACTTATCAAGATGCCACAACATAGAACGATAGTATTGTCATCAGATAAAAGATTTGTTGTTATGGATTCAGAAAGTAATGATTTTGCTTTTAGACTTTTTGATACGGCTACTGGCAAATTTTTGAACAAAATGTCTTTGAAAACTGAAGAAGATAAAAACAAAGATCATGGTTTGTATTGGTGGTCACCAGATGGTAAATATTTGGCTTTTACTATGGCTGGTGGTAGCACTATGGCTGATTTGGTAATTTATGATATTTATAATAATAGGTATAAAAATATTTTGACTAGTTCGTTTATGATGTGTGCTGATAGGTGTATTAGTGAAGTTCCTTTTTGGTCTCTGGATAGTAAATATATTGCTATAGTTGAACATGGTAGAGATAATTTTGGTGATTATACTCATACATCTATTTCAGTATATGATTTAGCAGGAGATAGAGTGGTTGAATCAGAACAAATTCATTTGGGTGATACAAGTACAATGTTTAGATTAGCTTGGGACGAAAATAACAAACTTACTTATAGTTATTTGAGTTATACTGAAGATGGTGAAGAATTTGTATTAGATCAGCCTGTCTTATTAGACTATAATAAATTAAAATAATATTATGTTAAAAATTTATACTACAAATTATTGTCCTTATTGTAAAAAAGCCAAAGAACTTTTTACAAGTTTGAATCTAGAATTTGAAGAAATTGATATTACTGAAAATGCTCTAGCTCGTGATGAAGCTTCTGCCAAAGCTGGTGGCTGGCTGACTGTTCCTATGATTTTCAGAAATGAAGAATTTTTGGGAGGATTTGATGATGTTTACAAGCTACATTTGGAAGGAAAGTTGAAATAAAAGATTATTGTTCAATTGCCCCATTGTCTCATTGTGGTTTTCAATTTGTCAGTGGGGCAATAGAACAATTGGTCAATTAAACTATTATCAGTCTGGGGCTGAAATTAATAATCAAATTTATGGGATATTTCTTTGGAATTTTAGTCATAGTTTTGGGGGCATTCATGGTGATCAAGACTAATTGGTTTGTAGAAAATTTTGGTCATAGTTCTTGGGCAGAAGAGCATCTTGGTGGTGGTGGAACTTATACATTGTATAAAATATTGGGTATTGTCTTTATTTTTGGTTCTCTTATGGCTATGACAGGAATTTTGGGCAAAGTTATTGTAAATACTTTTGGTAGATTATTTGGTGTTTAACCTTTTATTTATGTCTTATCATTCTGGAAACAATTTGATTGATGCAAAATTACTTTTGGAAAAATCTCATATTCAAGAAGCTATGCACATTGTTGATTTAGGTTGTGGACGGACTGGGCATGTGGTTTTTTCTGGTTCTAAAGCTGTTGGTGAAAAAGGTATTGTTTATGCAGTTGATATTTTGAAAGATGTTTTGGAATCTATACGTCGTCGTGCCGCTATTGAGGCTGTACACAATTTAGAGATTATTTGGGGTGATATTGGACGCAAAAATGGTGTATTAATTGCACCTAAAACAGTAGATGCTATATTTTGTGTTAATGTTTTGTATCATTTTAGTAATTATAATGATGTTTTGAGTGAAGCTAGTCGTATTTTGAAAGACAAAGGTAGAATTACAATTGTTGATTGGAAAATAAATTTATCAGGTATTGGTCCACAAGATGAAAGCATGGTTAACTTTGATAAAGTATTATTGTGGGCAAAAGAAAATAATTTTTTTGTTCAAGAAGATATTGATGTTGGTAAATATCATAGAGGAATATTTTTGTATAGGCATTTATAATTGTTTATGGGGGAAACTTCAAAACAAACATTAGGTAAATGGGGAGAAGAAGAAGCTTCTCATTTTTTAATTAACAAAAATTATGAGGTAGTTGCCAGAAATTATAGTTTAGCAAAGAAAGGTGAAATAGATATAGTAGCTTGGCATATAAAAAATAAAAATCAAAAAACGTTGTGTTTTGTAGAAGTGAAAACTAGAAGTAATAATGATGCCAGTGCGGAGAGATCTGTGGGTAAAAAGAAAATGTCAGCTTTGTTTGTGGTAGCACGTGATTATTGTTTGAAAAATAATATAGATATGGATAATACATATATTCAATTTGAACAAGTTAGTATTTATAAAAATGAAAATAATATTGATATCAGACATTATGAGATACCAGTTGTTTAAATATGCATTTTTATTTATATGAAAAGTGGATAAAAAGTTTAAGTAATTTGTCTTTTGGTGTTATAATAGCAGTGTTTTAAAAAATAATTATTTTTAATCACACTCTCGTATGGATGAGCAACAAGTACAGACAAAAACTTTGTCTAAATCAAAAACCAAGATGGCCGTGGCTGTTGGTTTTTTAGGGTTAGCAGCTTTAGCAGCAGGTTTTGCTGGTTTGAAGATCAAGGGACAAAAACCAGATTTGGCTTTTAACGGTGCTGGAACAAATGTGGTACAAACTGTGGATGGTGAATTCAATCGTTTTAGTTATACTATGAAGAATTTTGGTTCTGGGACTAATGCAACACCTTTTCAGTTGAATATCAAGTTGGGTGATGGAACTAGTGCTAATAGTGTCAAACAAATCATGTGGTTGGAAACTATGTATTCCACACCTAATGAGCCTGTAGGTAATTATCAAGTTATGAATTCTGATGATGGTTCTTTTACATTACCGTTAAATAATATTGTTTTGGCTCCAGGTGCAGAAAATAGAGTGTTTTATTGGTTTGTTTTGCCTAGTACTTATACTGCTAGTGATTTGAAAGTTCAATATACTGTTGACTATTCAAACTACGTAGCAGAATCAAATGAAAATAATAATTACATGAGTCAATTATTCAATATTGCTAATTCTGGATTAGCTTTTGAAGAATCAAGTAATGGTTATTGGTGTTTGAATTTGAAAGAACAATGTTATTCTTCTAGTCCTGGAGACACCAGTTGTGATGGTATGATTTTTTCTTCAGAACAATCTTGTCTAGACGCTGGTGCAACTTATGATTGGTCACCAAAAGAAGGTACAAAGGGAACTTATTATGAATTGGTAACTAGTACCTCAAATGGTTTATCTTGTATTAATAATTTAGATTGTGGTGTTGGTGGTGGTTGTGGACCTTGTGCCAATGGTCAACAAGAATGTTCATTTTCTACAGGATCTTGTTTGACTTCAGGTACTTGTCAGGTGAATACTACTGTTCAAGCTTGTGAATCAGAATATTGGTGTTTGAATTATAAAGAACAATGTTTATTATCTAGTCCAGCGGGTATTAGTCCTATTGATGGTTCTGCTAATTGTCAGGGTAAAGAGGGTGGAAATATTTATTCTTCAGAAGAAAGTTGCCAACAAGCAGGAGCCACTTTTGATTGGGTACTGACACAAAGTTCTAATGGTAACCAATATCAATTAGTTACTAGTACCACTGCGATTTTCTGTTCTTCTAATGATGATTGTGGTGTTGGTGGTGGTTGTAGTGAATGTGTGAATGGTAAACAAGATTGTTCTAGTTCAAGTGGTCAATGTCTTTCTACAGGTGTGTGTGAAGTAACTAATTTTTCACAAGCTTGTACAAGTATTATCCTTAATAACAGAAGATAAATAATTTTAGACAAAACAGAGTAGTCCAAAAATTGGCTACTCTGTTTTTTTATTCTATATTAATTGTTTTACGTCAGTATTATTTGTGGCAGGTATCTGTGGATAAAAATTATTTTTGTGTTACTTTTTTTAGTTATAAATGTTATTATATAGTTACATTAAAAATAATTATTATTAATATATTTATATGGATGAACAACAAACACAGGTTCAGACTGTGTCTGCTTCAAAAACTAAGATGGCAATTGCTGTTGGTTTTTTGGGTTTAGCAGCTTTTGCTGCAGGTTTTGCTGGTTTGAGAACAAGTGTGAGCTTGCCAGATTTAGTTTTTGTTAAGGCTGGCACTACCACAGAAGAAGGTATGAATAAATTTTCTATCACATTACAAAATTCTGGTAAGACTAATGTTAGTAGTCCTTTTATTTTGAATATAAAATTAGGTGATCAAAAAAATATTGTAAAAAAATTAAAAGTTTTGAATTCTGTTTCAGGTAATAATAAAGGATCTTATGAAAATTTGGAATCAGAAACTGGATCGTTTGATATCTTAGTCAAAAATTATAATTTAGGACGTGGTCAATCAACTACAATAACTTATTGGTTTGTGATACCAAGTGAGTACAAAGCAGATTATTTACCTTTTACTTATGCTTGGGATACTACAAACGTTGTTAGTGAAGTAAATGAAGCAAACAATACTTATAAAGGTAAACTTGATATTGTTAAAATGGGACTTGTAAAAGAGAGTAATGTTGTTTATGAAGTTGTGACTATGGACACACCTACTTCAACTACAAAAATAGAACAAATAGATTTAATAACATCAACAAGTACTTCATCATCTACTGTGACAGAACAATTACCTGACTTAATTGTAAAAGACTTTATCGTAGATCGTACTAGTTATGTCGGAATGAAACATTTTGATATTGTGGTAAAAAATATTGGTAATGCTACTGCAATACGACCAATTGGTATGCATCAAAATTTTGGAACATTTGTAGTACAATTATATTTTCTTGCCGAAGATGGTAGCACTATTACTACTAAATGGTTAAGTAGTGATCCTTATCATACTTCTAGTTTGAGTTTGGTATCTGGTACTGAACTTAATATATCAGAGGATGTGCAAATAACTGATGCTATTTTCAATTATAGTAAAAAAATAAAAATGAAAGTTGATTGGTTGGAAGGATCTGTTACTTCAATAGCACCTTTCACTTATCCAGGAAAAGGTTATATCTTAGAGTCTAATGAAGATAACAATGAATTAACAAAAAATTTGGAATCATAGATTTTTATGATATTTATCCCAAATAGAGTAGACATTTTTGTCTACTCTATTTTTGTGTTATAATGTAGGTATTAAAATGAATTGCGAGAAGGTGTTATTTTAGTTAAAAGTTCTTATACCAACAACGAAGATTTTTCAGCACGTGGTTGCGTAGACGACTTTTTGTATTACACCTTTTTTCGTAATAAAATAACAAAAAAATATGGATTATTTCCAAATAAGTGAGTGGGTAGGAATTATTTTGATTGTTGCTAGTATTGCTATTTATTATTCTTCAAAAAAAGGTGGTTCATTTTTACCAAAAATGAAATCTAATAATTCAGCTAGCTATGGTGGATTTACTAGTGACATCACTAATTTGGCCAAAGAAGGTAAAGTAGATCCTGTGATTGGACGTGATGATGAAATTTTACGTGTAACACAGATCCTGACTCGTCGTCGTAAAAACAATGTCATTTTGGTAGGTGAACCGGGTGTTGGCAAGACTGCTATTGTAGAAGGCTTGGCTCTAAAGATTATTACAGGAGATGTGCCTGCTGTTTTACAAAATAAAAGAGTTTTAGTTTTACAAGTAGCTGATCTGATTAGTGGTACTAAATACCGTGGTGAATTTGAACAGCGTGTCAAACAATTGGTTGATTATATCAAAAGTTCTGGACGAAGTATTATTCTTTTTATTGATGAGATTCATACTATCATGCAAACTAAGGGTTCTGAAGGTTCTGTTAATATTTCTGATATTTTGAAACCTGCTTTAGCAAGAGGTGAATTGCAAGTGATAGGAGCTACAACAAAAAAAGAATATGAAGAATATATTTTGCCTGACGAAAGTTGGGAAAGAAGATTCCAAAAAGTGATGGTAGATGAGCCAAGTATAGACGAATCAATTGAAATCTTGAAAGGGCTAAAGAAAAATTATGAACTTTATCACAAAGTAATTTTTACAGATGACGCTATTGAACAAGCAGTAAGACTTTCTGAAGAATATATCAAAGGACGTCATTTGCCAGATAAAGCTATTGATCTAATTGATGAGGCTGCTGCTATGATTCATGTTCACGAAAAAGAAGCACCTGACCATGCTGTGGCTTTGCTTTATGGTGCTGCTGGTAATATTGCAAAGGAACATGGCTTGGAAAGTGTTAGAGTTATGGAACTAAAAAAAGAACTTTTAGAGTTGAGGAAGCAAGAAAATTCTTTAGACAAAGCTAAGGATATTGAAAATTTACGCAAAGAAATTGTCAAAAAGGTCAAAGAAATTCAAAAAGAAGAGTCTTCTGTTTTGGAGAAAAAAGGCTGGCCAAAAGTTACCGGAGAACATATCCGATGTGTGGTGAGTGAATGGGCTGATTTAAAAGAAGGAGAGTTGAATTGATTTTTTACTATAACTTGACAAGCACCACATTTTCTGGTATTATATATTTCGTAAGCTAGCATCATAAAATGCTAGCTATTTTAAAACATTTGTTTTTTTAATGATTAATTTTAAATATATTGAAACATTTGTCTATCAATAATGTTTAATGTATTTGGAGGATAAATTATTAATTAGTAATTATTAATTTATTTTTCACATTAATTAATAAAAACAATAATTATTATTAAAATAACATTTAACTAATTATTTAATCTTAAAAAGTATATGTCATCAGAAATAGCAAAAAGTTTGCAGTTCATCTGCGATGAAAAAGGTCTAGAATACAATGTGGTTTTAGATGCCTTACAAGCCGCTTTGGGAGCAGCTTATCGTAAAGATTTTGGTAATAAACAACAAAATATTCAAGTCGTTTTTGATCCTGAAACTGGGGATATGAAAGTTTGGGATGAAAAAGAAGTCGTTGAAGATATTGATGAAGAAACTTTGCTTCATGATCAAGAAGAATTGGCTAAGCGTCGTGAAGAAGCACATAAGGCAGAAAGAGATCTTAGTGAAGAAGAAATGGAAGGATTAATGCGTTTCAATCCAAAAACACAAATGATGCTTACAGAAGCAAAAACACATAATAAAAAAATTAAAATTGGTGACACTGTAAAAATTGATTTGGAAGTACCTGGGGACTTCGGTCGTATGGCTGCTCAAACTGCCAAACAAGTTATTATCCAAAAATTGCGTGAAGCAGAACGTGGTAATGTTTTTGAAGATTTCAAAAAACAAGAAAATGCTATTGTACAAGGTGTTGTACAACGTCGTGATAGAACTGGTGGTTTTGTAATTGATTTAGGTAAAATTACAGGTCTTTTACCAAGTACTGAAATGATGTCTCGTGAAAGATACAATCTTGGTAATCGTATGCGTTTTTATGTTTTATCTGTAGCTATGGGAACACGTGGACCAGAAATTATTCTTTCTCGCAAAGATAAACGTATGGTGGAAGTAGTTTTCAATCAAGAAATTCCAGAAATTTTAGCTGGAGATGTCATGATAAAAGGTATTGCAAGAGACGCTGGTAATAGATCAAAAGTTGCTGTTTTTACTGAAGATGAATCTATTGATCCAATCGGTTCTTGTATTGGTCAACGTGGTAGTCGTATTACTACTATTATTGAAGAACTTGGTGGTGAAAAAATCGATGTTATCCAATATAGTAATAATGCTGTTGATTATATAAAACATTCTTTGTCTCCTGCTAAAGTTAGTAGTGTGGAATTAAACGAAGAAGAAAAGGAAGCTATTGCTATGGTAGATAGTGATCAATTTTCTTTGGCGATTGGTCGTGGTGGCCAAAATGTTCGTCTAGCAGCTGACTTAACAGGTTGGAAAATAAAAGTTCAAGATTTAGGTGGCGAAAAAGAAATAAGTAGTGAAGATGATATTAGTGAAGTTGAAAAAGCTTTACAAACAAAAAAAGAAGAAATCACAGAAGTCACTGAAGAAAGTGCTGAAGAAGCTTCTGTCGCCGAAGAAGAAAAAGAAGCCTAATTGTCTTGTATTGATATAAATGATATAATTGACTTTATTAACCAATTATTAATTAGTAATTATTAATTAATAATTATATTGAAATTAATATTTTTATTATGGGAGCTATTTTCGAAGCTATACTTACTCAACCTATTTTTAATCTTTTTGTTTGGATATATAATCTTATTCCTGATGTGGGTATTGTGATTTTTGTTATCACTTTACTTATCAAGTTGGCTTTATTTCCAAGTACCAACAAATCAATCAAGGCTCAAAAAGATTTGACAGAGCTGCAACCAAAATTAGAAGCTCTTAAGAAAAAATACGAAGGTGATCAACAAAAAATTGCTACCGAAACCATGGCTCTTTATAAAGAACACAAAGTAAATCCATTTGGTTCTTGTTTGCCATTGCTTATTCAATTACCAGTGTTCTTAGCTCTTTACTGGGTGCTAAGTTCTGTTTTTGAGGGTGATAATTTTGAATTGCTTTATTCTTTTGTAAAAAATCCAGAACATATCAATTCAGTAACTTTGGGCTTATTTGATTTGAAAGAAAATGGAAATATTTTCTTGGCATTGCTTGCTGGTGCAGCTCAATTTATTCAAGCTAAGATGTTTACTCGTAAGCAACCTGCTAAAGGTACTGGTACTGGTGCTAAAGATGAATCAATGGCAGCTATGATGAATAAGCAAATGCTTTATTTCATGCCCGTAATTACTGTTATGATTGGCTATCAATTGCCAGGTGGTTTGGCACTTTATTGGTTTTTATCTACTGGCATTACAGCTTTGCAACAGGTCATACTTTTCCGTAAGCACAATGGTGATGATTCTGGTAAATCTAGTGATACCAAAGTTAGTGGTGTAATTGAAGGAAAGTTGAGTGAATAATTATATTAGCTAAGTATAGTCAAAAAGACAGGTTGAAAAAAATCTGTCTTTTATTTTTAGCTGTTTTAGGTTAAAATGGTATTAGGTGAATTAAGATATTTTTATTTATGCCAAGTTATAATGATATTCAAATACAAGAATCCATACTTAAGACTTTGGCTTATTTTGATATTTTTGATTATCCTTTGACCAAATCAGAGCTTAGGAAATTTCTATGGTTAGCAAGTAAGCTAGTAGAAAAAGAATTTTTGTTTAATTTAGAAAATCTTTTAATTCAAAAACAGATAGAGACAGAACATAATTTTTATTTTTTGAAAGACAGAAAAGATAATGTAAAAAATCGTCAACTTAAGATAAAGTTAGTAGAAGAAAAATTAGTTATTGCCAAGAAAGCTGTCAAAAAATTGCGTTACGTACCTTTTTTACGTTCAGTTTTTATTTGTAATACTGTTGCTGCAGGTGTCCCAAATAATGACAGTGATATCGATGTTTTTATAATTGCCAAGAAAAATTATTTGTGGCTTGTGAGATTTTTTTCTACAATAATTTTGAAGTTTTTTCGTTTGCGTACTTCTGAATTAAATCACAAAAACAGAATGTGTCTTAGTTTTTACGCTACAGACACTAATCTTAATTTGGAAAAATTACAAATGAACAATAGGGATGATGTGTATCTTGTTTACTGGATTTTGCAATTGATACCAATATATGATCAAACTAATCTTTATCAAAGTATTTTACGTGCGAACAAGTGGTTGAATAATTATGTTAATTTGCAAGAAGATAATTATTATTTACCAGAATATTTGCAAGTAAAAGATAATAAAAATAGTTTAAAAATAAAAAATGTCTTTGAAAAATTTTTTGAAAATAAAAAGTATTTGTTGAAGTTGATAGAAAAAATACAATATAATAAAGTTAGAAAAAATTATGGTTTGTATGCTGATATGTCAGATAGTAGAGTTGTCATTTCTGATGAGTTTTTGAAATTTCATGAAAATGATAGAAGAAAAGAGTATAGTGACAAGTGGGTTGCAAAATTTAAAGAAATCTTATAGTAATTTTATTTGATTGTTTCCCCTCCTATTAGCGGTAGTGCACACCTTTTTAAGTTAAAATAGAAATGTCATTTCGAGCGGAGTGAACGAGGGACGAGTGAACGAAGTCGAGAAATCCCCTTAAATTACTGAAAAAAATAAACAGCAAGGGGATCCCTCGACTCCCCGCCCAATCGGCGGGTCGCTCGGGATGACGCTTAAATGTTCAAGAAAAAGGTTCAACACTCGACCTGTGGCAAATCTTCGCAAGGTTGTGCGTAATCTATTGCATCAATAGTAAAAATTGTATGCACTACCCCTATTAGGGGGAGAATTTAAATCATCTGTTCTTATGCTACAAAAAATAAAAAAAGTCTTGTTACAAACTTTTATTTTCCTTTTACCTATTCAAACTGTTTATATTGTTCAAGATAATTTTTTAAATGCTGAAAAATGGCAATATGGTACTAGTGTGTTTTATGTAACAGAGATGCTCATGTGGTTTTCTGTTATCTTTTTTATAATTGATTACTTCGTTTTGTTTAAAAAAAAGTTAATTCAAAGAGATGCAGGTTGGAGTAAAGAAAAATTATTTTCAGTTTCCATTTTATTTTTTTTGTTGTACTTACTGTTTAATACTTTTTTTGTAGCTCAAAATTTTCAGGTAGCCTGGCAGATGACAAGATGGTGGATGCTTTCTTTTTTATTTTTTATAATTTTGACAAGTGGATTTTTGAAAATAAAAAGTATTTTGTGGCCAGTAGTTTTGGGGAGTATTTTGCCAAGCGTGCTTGGTATTTGGCAGTTTCTAATGCAACAGACTTTTGCTAGTAAATTTTTTGGATTAGCCTTGCATTCTCCCGAAGTTTCAGGTGTTTCTGTCATTGCTAGTGATAGCATCGGTCGTTGGCTTAGAGCTTATGGCACGTTTGGTAATCCAAATATGTTTGGTGGTTATTTGGTTTTAGTTATTATTTTTACTTTTTTGTTGATGAAAAGAGTAGAAGTCAAAAAACAAAAAGTTTTTTTGATGATACTTCTCTTTGTACAGACTATGGCCTTGTTTTTTACTTTTAGTCGTAGTGCTTGGATTGCTTGGTTTTTGTTTGCATTTTTTATTTCTATCTATTGTTTTATTGTGAACAAAAAAGTTGCTTGGCCTATTATTTTTAGTTTGATTTTCTTTGCTATTTTGTCTTTGCTTTTTTTCAATTTGTTACAAAATAGAATAGAAGTGAAATCACGTTATGAAGTAAGATCAATCTCTGAAAGAGTCACTGGTTATCGGGAAGCTCTAGAAATTTGGGATAATCACAAATTTTTGGGAGTAGGGTCTGGTAATTATACTTTGGCAAGTTTTGATTTGGACAAAAGGCAAGTAGGAACTAGCTATCAGCCAGTACATAATATATTTTTATTGTTTATTGTGGAAAATGGTATTATTGGTTTTGCATTTTTTTCTTTTATTTTAGCGACTTTTTTTATTTATTATTTAAGTATTGTAGGCAATAAAAAAGTACTTTTTTCTCTTGTTTTAGCGATTATTTTCCTTATTTTAGGACTTTTTGATCATTATTTGCTTTCCTCTTATATAGGGCTTATGATTTTTGCTCTGTATCTAGCAGTTATAAGTCGTTTGTCCACAGATTAGTCCACCTATCTATCCCCAAAAAAATCAAATTGGCTAAAAGAAGCCAATTTTTTATGATTGACACTTTGGTCAATTTTGACTAATATACCTTTGTTGTTCGCTAAAGAAGCCAGTGTTAGCAACATGCGTGAAGCGTACGCTGTTTTAAATTCGTGTTTTCTGACAGGCATCACGAATTTTTTATACGGTCGTCGCATCGAGCTGTTGCTAACATTGGTCTCTTGAAACACGAATCTTAACACCAATTTGCACGAATGTTTTTTGCAGAGCTAACTTTGAGGAGTTAGTTTTTTGTTCCAAAGATAAAAGGGATTTGTGTGTATTAGTGTTAAGATTCGTGTTTCCTTGACAATTTTTGGTAGTAGTTATAATATATTATCACTCACTCGCATTGAGTGATAAATATTAATTTTTAATTTTATATAATATGAATATTAGACCACTTGGTGACCGTATTTTGGTCAAACCTCAATTAGAGGAAGAAAAAACTCTTTCTGGAATTATTTTGCCAGAGACAGTGGACAAAGAAAAAAAAGCTGAAGGTGAAATTATAGCACTTGGTAATGGCGAAAAACTTGCCAAATTAGATTTGGCTGTTGGTATGAAGGTACTATTCAAAAAATGGGGTGGAGAAGAAATAAAAATAGGTGATGTTGATTACAAAATTTTGGATAGTGTGGATGTGATTGCGGTCGTAGAGTAAGTTTATTGATTTTTAGTAAATCTTATTTATTATCTCTATTTTATCTCTTCTTTTTTGAAAAATAAAATAGAGATAAGGAGATAAATTGAGATAACTAGTTTTATTTACTATTAAAATTTTATCTCGATTTATCAGTAATGTTTTTAAATAATAAAATAAAGATTAAAATATAAACTTAATAAAATAATTAAACACAAAAATGTATGTCAGCAAAACAAATAAAATTTGATAACGACGCTAGACAAGCTCTTGTCAACGGCGTCAATATTTTGGCCAATGTGGTCAAAGTAACTCTTGGACCAAAAGGACGCAATGTAGTTTTGGACAAAGGTTATGGTGCTCCTGTTATTACCAAAGATGGTGTGTCAGTGGCTCGTGAAATTGAACTAGAAGATAAATTTGAAAATATTGGAGTAGAACTTATCAAAGAAGTAGCCAACAAAACTAATGATGTCGTGGGTGATGGTACGACTACTGCTACTGTTCTTGTGCAAGCAATTGTCAAAGAAGGAATGAAAAATGTGACAGCAGGTGCTAATCCTGTGGCGCTTAATCGTGGTTTGCACAAAGCATCTGAAGCTATTATCAAAGAACTTCATGATAATATCGCCAAACAAGTAGAAGAGGATGAGATAGCTAATGTGGCTTCAATTTCAGCCAATGACAGAGAAATTGGTGAAAAAATAGCTGAAGCGATGAAAGTAGTTGGTAAAGATGGTGTCATTACTGTGGAAGACTCTCAATCTTTTGGTATGGAAATTGAAACTGTGAAGGGTATGCGTTTTGACAAAGGCCTTGTTTCTCAATATATGGTTACCAACAATGAACGTATGGAAGCTGAGTATCAAGATGCTTTGGTTTTGGTGACTGACAAAAAGATTTCTTCAGTTGAACAAAT
>Ga0208374_1000454_pt1 | contig 17630 bp, 28 predicted proteins | sample RifOxyC3_FD_184037 | JGI IMG/M metagenome (GOLD analysis project Ga0208374, IMG submission 184037) | Groundwater microbial communities from Rifle, Colorado - Rifle Oxygen_injection C3 (SPAdes) | ecosystem: Environmental > Aquatic > Deep subsurface > Groundwater | place: Rifle, Colorado, USA...
ATACTTGGTGATATTCAAAGTGAGTGACTCAGAAAAAGCTTCCATCTCTTTCACTGACTCTTGCAGTATCTCGGGAGCGTGCGCAAAATCCTCTGCTGTAACAAAAGGATCTTCACCGGCCTCGAAAGCTGATGCTTCCGAGAAGGTCTCGGCAGTGGCCTCATTTCCTATTGGTAATTCCGTTGGATCAGTTTCCATGATGAAGTAATTCGGCGCGTATTTGTTTACGAAGTTTTTCCGCAGCAGCCTCTTCGAGAGTACGTGTCGCTTCCTGAAGAAGTAATCCGCGTTCTTCATTGATGTATTCGAGCTCAGACACGAATGACTGATACGCGCTCAGGATGCGAGCACGCTCATCGATACATTCCTTATTCCGTGTCACATCTAAAACAGTCATATTATTCTTTTTGCCATTATACCAGAAGCAATCTTCATACTGTTTATGACACTTATAATTTGCGTAAAAATTCTTCCTGTTCTTTGTTTGTCTGGAGATGCCCAAACTCGCGAAATGTTCCACGACCGAATGTCTCATTAAAGAGACGCCCAAAAGGTAGGATGTTTCCCGTGAATGCACCCTTCGCAAGCATCTCGAACATTTCTTCTTCCGCTTCTTCTTTTGTCTTTCCCGAAAAACGCTCTGGGTTCGCAGTATAAATAGCATTAAAAAGCCTGAACATCACTTGGCGTTCTTTTGTATAGGAGTGACGAGCCTTCTCCATCTCAACCTGATTCTCTCGAAAACTTGTTATCCACGTTGGACGACGAAGCTCATCGAAATGATCGGGATGTTCCTTGATCATCACTGCAATGCGCTCTTTATGCGCACGAACGACTCCGCCGAATACGGGGTGATCATCGGGGATACTAAAGAGCATACGATTCGCCAATTCTTCAGTAACCGCCTCATTGAGTCCATTCAGGTAGACCTCGTCTTTATCAACGTCCCTGCTATTCACACTCAAGCCAAGTCGATACGAACGCACACCTATTTCCCCTGTATCATTTTGATCTACCTGCACCGCAGCGTAAGACTTTAAATGTAGTGACTCATGAATGATCAGATTAAGTCGCCCTGCACCCTCCTCACTCTCAGCAAGACGTATCTCTCCTTTATAGATATCCGTCTTTCCCATTTCCCCATGAGAAAGTTCTGCCGTTGGAAAAACATGCACCTGAGGAGGAATGATCGGAAAAGGCTCAAGACCAAAGGACTGGCGAAGCTCATCGATCTTCTGGTCGGCATAATGTATCGCTTCATTCTCAAACGGAGTTCTCCCGCGCTCGTGTGCATACGGAGAAGCCGCATTCTTCGTCGTTTCAAATTGTTTATAAAAGAGATAATCCTCTTTCTCTGCATCAGAAAATCCATTTCCCACAACGCGGTCTATGGGTGTATCAAGAAGGCGTTCATTCTCCACTGCGACACGCAGGAGAGATTTTCCAAGTTTCTCATTGATCCTTCCAACCTCTTCGGTCATCTTAAAAAACGGGAGTCCAGGAAGTCCATCGCCAAGAACATACTCTCTTGTGAGGTCAGGCCTCTCCGCAACCCTACGCGCGAGTTCAGTATCACCAAGTTCTTCCACGATATACGAATGAAGACCCTCGGGTGTCGAGGGTATTTCTTCATGCATGGACATGCGTTCTTCATTTGTTGGAACTCCTTCGGTCATATATAAATTCTTACGATGGAAGCGTGACGATCTCCACACCATCATCCGTAATAGCAATAGTATGCTCAAAGTGTGCAGAGAGGCTACCATCCTTTGTGATGACCGTGTATCCATCGGGCATCGCAAGGATATCTTCACTACCAAGCATGAACATCGGCTCAATGGCGAGCACCATACCAGATTTGATTATTGGCCCCGTTCCCTTATTTCCATAGTTTGGGACATACGGCTCTTCATGCACTTCATGCCCAACACCATGTCCACCAAGCTCACGCACAATACCGTAACCGTGTTTCTTTGCCACTGCCTCAACCGCAGCACCAATATCGCCAATGCGCCCGCCGACACGTGCCGCCTTGATGCCTTCAAAAAGTGAGCGCTCGGTGTGTTCTAAAAGTTTTTTTACTTCGTCAGGGATTTCTCCAACCGCAACAGTAAGCGCAGAGTCAGTGATCATGCCCTTGTGACTTACCCCAAGATCGATACTCACAATATCGCCCTCTTCAAGGACTCTATCCTCGCGAGGAATACCATGAACGATCTCTTCATTCACTGAGACACAAAGCGACGCAGGAAATGCACGACGTGCACCATGGGGAGTGTAGTTCAAAAATGGAGGAATATCTCCTCCTGCGCGGATGAGCTTTTCAGCAAGAATATCGAGGTCCTTTGTGGTGACCCCCGGTTTTATTGCCTTTTTGAGCTCCTGAAGCACGGACGCGAGACGTTTTCCAGACTCGCGAAGCAATGCTATTTCTTCAGCTGTTTTGATCTTTGCCATAAAGACACTCTAGCATAAGACATCGAATTTGTGAAGTGTCAAGACTTCCTACTATTCCCCAAACAAATTGGCGATAATTTCGCGGTGCACTTCCTCAATAGAGCGCTCACCATCAACTTCAATGAAGTCATAGTCACGGTCACGACGATAGTAGTTGATCGCAGGGAGGACGTCTTGCTCGAACCACGCAACGCGCTTCTTGATACCCTCAAGCGAATCATCTGCGCGACCCTCTTTCTTTGCACGCTCAAGCAAATGTTGAATAGACCACTCTGGAGAAACCTTGATATAGACAACCGCAGGCTGCTCGCGGCGGAAGAATTTCATCGCAATATCAAGATTCTGTGCTTCGTTGAGCGAGCGAGGGGAACCATCTAAAATAAGGTGTTCTTTGCCCGTAAGATTCTTCACAAAAATGTCGGACCACAGGTACATCGCAAGAAAGTCAGGTGCACGCTCTCCCTTCTCGATCGCTTCGCGCGCCATTTGTGATGCATACGACTCCCCCTTGATGAATTCTCGAAAATACTGACCCGTCTGCATATAGAAGATCGGGGTCTCGGGAGTCTTCTCTCGAAGGCGCTCTTTTAAAAGTGCGACTTGTGTTCCTTTTCCGCAGCCCGATGCTCCAATAAAAATAAAAGTTTCCTTGTTCATGGCCATAGTATATAGTGAAATCACCAAATCCTATAGGGGAAAACTTATGAAGCCTCACATCAGTACCACAAAAGAAGAGAGTGGGATCGACGAAGAATTCGTTCTAAAACTTCGTGAATTAGCACAAAAAGAGCGCCATCAAGAGTACCTGGACCTCCTTCACCCCGCACTAGAACAAGTAGTATTACGCGAATCAGACGAACCACTCCTCCACCTTAAAAAACACCTCGATCCACGTATTGCGATCGATCTTGCAGAGCTTCCGATCGAACTCACCAAAGAAGAACATTCTGGGAGATTCTATCTCCGCAAAGGTATCATTGAACGATTGAATCGAGTACAAGCTTCACTTCCTGATGAATTTCGCCTGTGTGTGCGCGACCCCCTCCGTACTGAAGATATCGTCTGGAAGCTCCATCGTGCATATGTCGCAAATGTAATGAAAGAGCAAGATGTTGACGAGAGAACTGCGGATCTCTATGTGCGCAATATTCTCGCGCTCCCCGACGACCCCGTCACCCCCGGACACATGACAGGTGGAGCGATCGATGTTGTCCTCCTTCATGCCGATGGCTCGCGTGCGCAAATGGTCATTGATTATGAAGTCATTCCACGAAAGAAGCAGATGTTCACCGATTGCTCAGGGCTCCCCGAACACGTCGTCTATCACCGACAACTACTCAAGACGCACATGGAGGGGGAGGGATTCATGAATTACTTTCGTGAATACTGGCACTACTCTTTTGGTGACTCCTACTGGGCCGTACGCCGCAAGGAAAAAGTCGCGCATTATGGTATTCCGCAAAAACACCACTTCCCTTCTTGAACAAAAAACACCCAAGTGGGTGTTTTTTGTATGTTCTTTATTTTTTTCGACGAGATGCGAGGCGAAACTAAATTCCGAAAAATAAAAACAAACAATTTGAGATACAGTACGAGGCGTGGAATAAAAATAACGGCCAGTTGTACTAACAGTACTACTGGCCGTTATTTTTATGAACACAACAAAGTAATGTGTCTATTTTTTTTAAAACATTCAAATTTTAATGCAATGCGAGGCGTCGAGGAGCGATCTTGTTGAGCTGTACGGATAGTACTGCGAAATAAGTCGCAACGATGACAACGACGCAGTGCGCAAAATTTGAATGTTTTAGTATTCGCGCATCGAGAGCTGTGCATCCATCTTCTTGATGAGATCGAGCACCACCGACACTACAATGAGGAGCGCCGTACCACCAATGGCGAGCGTATTGTTTCCTGTCATTGACTGCATTGCGAGTGGCAAGACTGCGACACTTGCGAGGAAGAGTGCTCCGGCAAAAGTAATGCGCGTGAGGATCTTCGCAACATGCTCTGCGGTTGCGACACCCGGGCGAACTCCTGGAATGAACGCACCTGACTTCTGAAGATTTGTTGCAATAGCATCAGGGTCAAATGTGACAGCCGTGTAGAAGTACGTGAAGAGGAATACGAGGATAAAGTAGAATATCGAGTATATCCAACCTCCCGTAAACCACACCTTCATCGTCTCGCCGATCATCTGTAGTGTTGGGTTTGCAAGCCCCGCAAAGAATCCTGCGATAAGTTGAGGGAAGAGCAAGATCGAAAGTGCAAAAATGATCGGAATGACTCCAGCCTGGTTCACGCGAAGCGGAAGATATGTCGAAACTCCTCCGTACATCTTTCCACCACGAACGCGCTTTGCATACGTAATAGGAACAGGGCGCTCCGCCTCAGTCATCACAATAACTCCAGCAACAATAACTACTGCAGCAACAAGGAAGGCGATATACATCGGAATCTGTGATGGGTCGTAGTTTGTTGCAAGCAATTGTGAAGTTGCCTGAGGAATACTTGAGACGATACCCGCAAAAATGATAAGTGACACACCATTGCCGATACCGAACTCTGAAATAAGTTCACCGAGCCACATAAGGAGTACTGATCCTGCAGTAACAATAAGCACGTTGGCAAAAAGACCGAAAGGATCAAGTGCGCCGAGTGCACCCTGACGAGAAAGGAGTGTGAGAAGTCCATAACCCTGAAGCATTGCGAGGGGAACTGTCAGCAAACGAGAGTATTGAGTAAATCGCTTACGTCCAAGCTCTCCTTCCTCATGATAGAGTGCCTTCAATTTTGGAGACATCATCGTAAGGAGCTGCATAATGATCGATGCGGTAATATATGGACCAACACCAAGCATAACGATCGAAAGGTTTGAGAGTCCCGAACCAGAAAAGACATTCAAGAGACCGAGGAACTGATTGTTGCGGAAAAACTGTTCAAGTGCGACCGTATCCACTCCTGGAATAGGTACCGCAGCGGCGACACGGAAAAGTGCGAGTGCGGCAATGACAAACAAGATACGCTTACGCAATACCCTGTCTCCAAACATCAAGCGCATTTTGTGGAAGAAGTTATTCATGATTCTCGGGATAACCCGTAATGTTATGCGACAGACCCTCCGGCAGCCTCAATGCTTGCCTTTGCTGTCTCAGAAAAGAGACATCCGGAAAGGACGACCTTCTTTGTAAGCTTTCCTGTTGCAAGGATCTTGATAGCGGGAACACGTCCAGCAACCTTCTTTACAAGCTTCTTCGCAACAAGAGTTTCTGGATTCACTGCATCGCCTGCAGCAAATGTCTTCTCGATAAGTGCGAGATTAACCAATGCTGGCTTCACCTCAAATGACTTGAATCGATAACCGCGATTCTTTGGAAGCTTCTTGATGATATCGCGAAGTTCTGGGCGCATGCTTGTACCAGCACGCGACTTCTGACCCTTGGTACCACGACCGGAAGTCTTTCCGCGCTTTCCACCGCGACCGACGCGTACGGATTTTTTGTTTTTTGTAAATCTTGTGAGTTCGTTGAGTTGCATATGCGAGTTCGTTTAGTTGTCTTATTTCGCGACTACCGCTTTATCAGTTTTTTCTTCAGTATTGGTGCGTACGCGAATACTTTCAAGAGCCTTGATCGTCGCACGTGCCATGTTGAGCTTGTTCTTGCTACCACTCATGATCTTTGCAGAGATATCAGTGATACCTGCGAGCTCAAGAGCGTTACGTACAGCAGAACCGGCAACAAGACCGCGTGATGGTGCTGGGCTTATTTCTACTGTTGCTGAAGAATACTTTGCAGCAACCTGATGAGGGATAGAGTTTGTCTTTGTGAGCTTGACCGTGATCATGTGCTTCTTGGCATCCTTTGCAGCCTTCTCCATTGCGTTTGAGATATCTCCGGCTTTTCCTGTACCAACACCAACCTTACCCTTACGATCACCAATGATCATTGCGACACTGAAGCTGAAGCGGCGACCACCCGCAACAACGCGAGCAACACGACGCACCTCAATAGACTTCTGCTCATATTCTGGGCGAGCGCGTTCTGGGCGAGGACGACCTCCACCGCGTTTATCTCCACCAGCGTTACCCTTTCCGCGACCCTGTCCACCGCGCTGTCCACCACTTGAGCGCATTCCCGTACGTGCGCCTCCACGAGGTGCTCCGGCAGGTGCTGCTACTTTTGGCGTTGATTCAACTTGTTTCTTTTGTTCTTCCATATGGTCTCAATTAAAAGGTAAGCCCTCCTTCGCGCGCAGCGTCAGCAAGTGACTTTACGCGACCCGTATAAAGGAAACCTCCACGATCAAATACGACATGTGTGATCTTCTTTCCCTTCGCCTTCTCTGCGATAGCCTTTCCAACAACCGAAGCACGCTCCATCTTTGTTCCTGTCTTTGCCTTCAAATCAGAAGCTTCGATAAGTGTTACTCCCTTTGTGTCATCAATAAGCTGCGCAGTGATAAAACGCGCTGAACGAAATACCGCAAGTCTTGGCTTCTCTGCCGTACCTGAGACTCGTGCGCGAATACGATTGTGCCTGCGCATGCGATGATAGTTTTTTTGTTCTGTCTTGTTCATATGTATGAGGAATTATGAAGTCTTCTTACCCTGCTTGCGGCGAATAACTTCATCAGAATAACGGATTCCTTTACCCTTATATGGCTCCGGCTCGCGATACGAACGTACCTTTGCGGAAAATGCACCAACAAGTTCTTTATTGATACCACTAATGATCATCGATCCCTTCTCTGTCTTCACGGTAAGCCCTTCAGGGATATCGAGATTAACAGGATGAGAGTAACCAAGTGACATGTTCAACTTTGAACCCTGCGCATCGGCCTTGTATCCGACACCTTCAATGAAGAGCTTCTTCTCAAAGAGTGTATTTACTCCTGCAACCATATTCTTAATGTGTGCAACAACAGTACCAAGCATTGGCTTGTGGTCGCGATGATCGTCGCGGAGAGACACGGTCATTTCACTACCTTCGATCTTTACTTCTGCGACATGAGGAAAAGTACGGGTAAGCTCACCAAGAGGTCCCTTTACTTTCACTGTATCCCCGGAAAGAGTAACTTCCGTTTTTGCTGGGATTATTATAGGTTTTTTTGCTAGGCGTGACATAGTGATTTTACCAGATTTTACAAATTACTTCACCGCCGACGTGCTCCTTACGAGCTTCGGTGTCAGTTAAAAGGCCTTTTGGAGTCGAAAGGATCATAAGTCCATGACCCTGAAGGACGGGACGAATCTCCTTTGAACCAATATAGACACGACGAGAAGGGCGAGAAACGCGCTCCATACCACGAACACGAGGAACTCGTGGGGCATCGTACGCAATACCGATCTCAATAAGGCGCTCATCGCGCTTACCCTTCTTTAGTTTCCTTACTACTGACGTTACATAGCCCTCCTTCAAAAGAACATTTGAGAGGCGCAATTTCATATCAGAAAAAGGCACATAGATGACCGTCTTACCGGCATGTCCTCCATTTTTAATACGCACAAGTATATCAGCGATAGGGTCTGTGATTACCATGATGCTTTCTTAATTCCAGGGATCTTTCCCTCGTTTGCTAATTCACGAAAACAAATGCGACAAAGGTCGAAGTCACGCATATAACCGCGCGCACGAGCACACTTGAAGCAACGATTGACCGCACGAACCGGAAATTTCGGGTTCAATTGACGAACTGTTGTAGATTTTTTTGCCATAATGATTATAATACCGACTCGTTCCGTAATCGGAGGCCGGCCCGTTTCCCTCAATATCACGCCTTATATCTTCTTTTTCCCAAAAAAGAGAACCAAAAGGAGTAAGACGGATTAAAGAGAACGATTGAGCAATCCTAGCAAGGAAGAGAGCGACTGTCAATAAAGCCTAAGCTTCCCTTTTGTCATCTCTTTTTACCCTCCTTTCACAATTTTCCTTAAAACAAAGGAGTTTTTCCTGTGAAATACCCTGAAAAACATTAAGCTCCCCGCACGCGCGACATTTTACCTCGATCTCACTTTCGACAAGAATGGCCTTAAACATGAGTTTTTTACACTTTCTACAACGATATTCTTGGTAGATCATCTTCTTTATTATACAACACGACCATAAAGCAAGAAAAAGACCGCCCAAATACTGGGCGGTCAAAAGAACTATACTGCAGTGAAATACTCTGGTGCAACGTGCACGATAAGCGCACCAAGGGCAAGCGATACTCCAAGGAGAGCGAGATAGCGGGCAAGCCACTTAAGACGAGTACTCCACGAAGCTCCCATCTTACGACGATCACACACTTCCTCTTTCCTTCTGTTTTCGGTGCTATTTGAAGAATCAAGCGTTCGCCGATCTCCCCCCTTTTGCCAAACCTCGTCCTTTCGGGCGTAGGCAATAGAAAGCATCCACAGTCCAAGCACGACATCAACGCAATTTTCGAACAATGTCTGACTCGTATTCCCCAAAACAAGGAACAATACGAGCCCCGCACCCGCAGCAACCACCGCATAAAAACGAAGCAATGGATGCGTGCGCAAAGAGACCAGAACGATCATCCAGACCAAGAATATCGACGACTCTGCGATATAGAGCGAAAGGAGAATAAGCCCCAATACGCCAATATACGCAAAAAGCGAACCAACGATCTGCAAGATCCTTCCTCCGTCAAGCGGCCGAATAGTGATCACGAGATTGAATACTCCAATGATCACCGAAACAAAAGCTGCAAGAAAGACGAAATCAGCAGCATTCATAACAACATGGGTAGCAAACAGCCATACCAATATCGCAACACTCCCCAGAAATGCATGTGCACAGATCTTGCGCACGAGCGAAATTGAGAAGAATTGATGAAACACCTCACCCCATGATGCTGATTCAGCAAACATACCTCGACCAACTGACTGCCTCGAAAGCAGTGAAAGATGGTACAGCATTGCAATATAGAAGAGTACCGCCATGCCCAAAAATACATGATGAAGGCCGACGAACTTTATATCAGGAGTGATGACCCACAAAAGCAAGAGGATTGCGCCTCCGATGATGCTAAAAAGTGGTCCACCAAACCCAATGAATGCCTCTTCTTCGCGTGATGCCATAGGTGGTGCCTGTATAAATGCACCGACCCCAGGAAATGCACGCATCGAAAAGAAGGTTTCCCAAAATGCACCCAGCTTCAAGTAATGGATTGCCCAGACATGACCCGCCTCATGGATAAGTAATGCTCCAATAAAGGCGAGCGCGAACGCCGAACCTTTGTCCACAGCATAAAATCCAACAGAAACAAGGACACTGAAGGTCGAGGCAACCGCACTACTTGCTTTCATAAGCTTAAGCAACTTGATCAACTCAAGGATCTTTTCGTTCTTTAGCCCAAATAGACCAATGACGAGTATCCACTGCCGAAGCGGTGTTGGTACGTAGTTAAAGAATGATCTTTTGCGTTCTTTCGGAAGAAAGATCGACATGATGTACCCCTATGTGAAGAACGATGATACCTACAAATTACACGAAAATAGCATTTTGTCAATGTGCCAAAAATTCCAAACCTTATCAAATACGTAAAAAAACACCCGAATGAATCGAGTGTTTTTTATGTAATGCAAAATATATTCTATTTCTTGCCCAAGCGTCTGCGTCCACGCTTTGTGACATCGTCAGCTGCGTCGCGGAAAGGAAATCCGATCACTTCAAGCACATCTTGTGCCTCTTCCTTTGTTTTTGTTGAAAGGACGATCGTGACCGCAAGACTGAACACATCCTTAAGATCTTCGTCGGCAGTTTCGGGGAAGATAGTGTGCTCCTTTACACCATAAGTGAAGTTCCCCATTGCGTCGATCGACTTTGTAGAAAATCCACGGAAGTCCTTCGTGCGAGGAATAGCAATATTCACAAACTTATCAAGAAAGCCGTTCATGCGTGCACCACGGAGAGTCACCACAAGACCGATCTCTTCTCCTTCGCGAAGCTTGAATGATGCAATAGACTTCTTTGCGAGACGAGCAGATGGCTTCTGTCCTGTGATCGTTGCAAGGCGACTTGCAATGAACTCAGGGCGCTTCTTGTCGCTGCGGCTTTTTCCCGTACCAACGGAGATGAGCACCTTCTCGATCTTTGGCGCCTGCATGACATTCTTATATCCATACTTCTCCTTAAGCTTTGGATAGGCTGTCTTTAATTTTTCTTTTACTGTAGGGACGTTCATATGTGTTCAAAATTATTTCTTCTTGGGCTTATCAGCTAATGCCAGCTTGGACACACGCATAGGCATAGCGATCTCGATAACCTGACCCTTCTTTCCTTCTTGGCGAGCGCGCTGATGTTTCTTGCGCATGTTCACGCCCTCAACAACGGCAACACCCTTCTTTGGCAGCACCCTTGCAACCTTTCCTTTCTTTCCTTTTTCTGTACCCGAGAGTACGACAATATTGTCTCCTTTTTTAATATGCATAAGCCAATTGAATTACACAACTTCTGGTGCGAGGGAAATAATTTTCTTATATCCGCGATCTGCGATCTCGCGAGGAATAGGGCCGAACACGCGACCTGCGCGAGGCTCATTCTTTGCGTCGATAAGTACGACTGCGTTCTCATCAAAGCGGACATAGGAACCGTCGACACGGCGATGTGCATTTGCAGTACGCACAACAATGGCGCGACACACATCTCCCTTCTTTACGGGTTTGCGAGGCTCTGCGGTCTGTACTGAAAGTACAACAATGTCACCAATGGCGGCATAGCGGCGCTTGCTTCCTCCGATGACCTTAAATACACGTCCGATCTTTCCTCCGGAGTTATCTGCGATCTTTACAATTGTTCGTGGTTGAATCATAAGCCTTTTGTATTCTTTAGTTCATCGACCTGGTCTTCAGGTATTGCTCGATGTCTTGGACTCCTAATTTTTCGACCGCAACAAATGCTTTGTGCTTCGAGACCGGTGCGCATCCCTCGATGCGTACACGATCGCCAACATGAAACTCATTCTTTGGATCATGCACCTTGTAGCGCTTGTTTCGCTTGATGAACTTCTTGTACTTTGGATGCTCCTCGTAGCGAGTGACGAGTACGACGCGCGTCTTATCCATCTTGTCTGAAACGACAATTCCAATGAGTGACTGCTTCTTCGTGATGTGCTCTTTTGTTTTTTCCATGGTCGTCATATTTAGTTTGCTTTACGTGAAGCGAGCTCAGTAAGCAATCGTGCAACGTCTTTCTTGGTGTTTGAACCAGTCTTTACATTCTTTGCTTTGCTTCCCGCAATATCAAATCGGAACTGGCGCACTTCCTCGCGCTTCTCTGCAAGCATTTTCACGATCTCTTTATCTGCAAGTTTTCGGATATCTGTTATCTTCATATTGTTTTAACAATTATGCCTCACGAGAGACCATGCGAGTGCGGACAGAGACCTTTGAGCCAGCCTTTCTGATTGCCTCCTTTGCTTTCTCAGGAGTTACGCCATCGATTTCGAATAAAATACGTCCAGGAAGAACTTCTGCAACATATCCTGCGGGATCACCCTTTCCTTTACCCATCGGAACTTCCGCACCCTTACGAGTGAATGGTCTGTCCGGGAAAATACGGATCCATACACGACCGGTCTTTCCAACATTTCGAGAAAGCACGCGACGTGCTGCTTCGATCTGGTTTGAGGAGATGCGTGATTCTGTCTCAGCCTTGATGCCGTACGAACCATAAGAAAGGGTGGTACCACGAGTTTCTGTGTGGACTCTCTTCTTGTTCCAGCGATTCGACTGCCATTTACGATGTTTTACTTTCTTTGGGAATAACATAAGCCTATTTTAGATTACGAGTGAGTAGCAGTACCTACGCGTGCTCCAGCCTTTTGCTTCTCAGCAAAGACCTCGCCCTTATAGATCCATACCTGGATACCAATAACACCGTACGGAAGATTTGCCTTTTCACGAGCAAAGTCAACGTCGGCACGAATCGTCTGCAAAGGAATATTTCCTGCGCGAACACTTTCGCGGCGAGACATATCTGCACCACCAAGGCGACCTGCGACTTCGATGCGAGCACCCTTCACGTCACGATTTGCCATCACCTTCTCAAGCATCTGCTTGATCACGCGCTTAAATGGCATACGCTTCTCGAGTCCCTCAGCAACCATCTGACCGACGATCGATGCGTTCGACTCAGGATTGCGAACTTCTTCAATTTCAATTTTAAAATCTTTTGGCACCTTCAACTTAAGACGTGCGAGCTTTGAAGAGACCTCGGCCTTCAACTTTGTTGCGCCTTCTCCATTGCGACCAATGACGAGACCAGGGCGAGCAGTCTTGATGACGATCTTCCACATTTTGTCATTGCGCTCCATTTCGATATCAGAGACATGCATACCGCGAAGACGCTTCGTAAGAAACTCACGCAAAAGTACGTCTGCCTTAAGATATGCTTGGTATTGACCACGATCGGCGAACCAGCGCGACTTCCAGTCGCGGAGGATGCCTAGGCGGTGTGAATATGGGTGTACATGATGAGACATAGGATGATGAAAGATTATTCTGCCTTTGTTGCGGCCTTCTTCTTAGTAACAGTCTTCGCGGTGGTCTTCTTTGTTGCCGGAGCAGTCTTCACCACCGATGCAACCCCAGCTTTCTTCAAAGCTTTCTTTGTCACAAGAGTAGCCTTATCAGCGAGAGTGACCGTGATGTGGCTTGTATGCTTGTGAATTGGGAATGCGCGACCATGTGCGCGAGGGCGAGAACGCTTTAAAATAGGACCCTTATCGACAGTGATACTCTTCACAACGAGAGCCTTCTCATCAAGACCAGCAGCCTTTGCATTTGCAACTGCAGACTTAATAAGCTTTACGAATATTGGAGCTGAGCGCTTTGCGCGAAAATCCAACTGAAGAATTGCATCTTCGACCTTCTTTCCACGAACAAGATCCGCCAAGAGACGAGTCTTGCGAGGTGATTGACGATATTGAGAGAGTGTTGCTGTTGCTTCCATATAAATTCGTGATTATTTCTTCTTTGCACCGTCAGCTGACTTTGCAGCCTTTGCTGCAGAGATCTCAGCCTCTTTCTTCTTTGCCTCAAGCTCTTTCTGCATCTTTCCACCGTGGCGGTAGAACTTGCGAGTCGAGGAGAATTCACCGAGACGATGTCCGACCATTTCGTCAGTGATCTTCACTTCAATAAAATCCTTTCCGTTGTGAACGCCGTAGGTGTATCCAACCATCTCAGGTGCGATCTGTGATGCGCGTGCCCAAGTCTTAATAACCCCTGCTGCGTCAGGTTTTTTGCCCTCAATCTTCTTGAGAAGCTTCTCATACACATATGGTCCTTTTTTAAGTGATCGTGTCATATTTTTTAGTCCTATTTCGGCGTTTTTTAAATAATCTCTACCAACGCCCCTGATCCTCCCACGGCGTAGATGAAAAAACTATTTAAATACCTTGGTTGGAATACTAGCAAATAGGGCAACAATGTCAAATATATAAAAGAAAAACCCCATATTTATGGGGTTTTTGAGGGAAATTCGCTTAAAGAATCAGTTGTTTTCTTCCGAAAGCTCAAGAGTATCTGAGCTTTCCCTACTCCGAGGACAATGCTCGGACAAGCAAAAAAGGAGTGCCGCAGTCGCAATGATGCCAAACAATCCATATGAAACGAAGCTGACATCGTTATTTGCATAACGCAGGCCCGTCATCATGAACGCATAGATGGTAAACATCGTGAGCATGCTCAAGGGAACCACCTCATCAACCTCGTCATTCTTTTTGCTGCCGGAAATGCGGCTGCCAAAAAAGTAGACTCCCAAGAAAAATAATACGATTCCTCCCAGGATGAGACCGATGATCTGGAGCAAGAGCAAGACACTCTCGGGAACAATTCCGCTCATGAGTATTGCGGGAGCACGGAGAACGCTTTCGAATTCGCGAACCCTATCTTCCATGCGCAGATACGATGCATTAAGAAAGCCTGCATACACAAAAAGTGCGACAGCAGGAAGTATTGCGAAAAAGTGATACTTCGAAAAACAGCGCGAACGTGACATACAACACCCCTCCTCTGGTTGACGACAAAGAACAACAAGTCATAGTTGTACTCCTTAAATAAATTTTGTCAAAAGCTAAAAGTACATAAATCACTAGATGATTCGGCGTATGCACTTTATCTTGCAAAAAAGAATCAAAAATGGCTCAATATTTGAATGAGCATACTTGATGATTACGATTATCACCTCCCCAAAGAACTGATCGCAAATTCTCCCGCCTCACCACGTGACTCATCGAGACTTTTTGTGTACGACACAAAGACCGGCACGGTGACGTTTGATATATTTCGGAATATCGGGACACATCTCCCCAAACCATCGCTACTGGTATTCAATAATACGAAAGTTGTCCCTGCACGCCTGTGGCTCAAAAAAGAGCTCCTTCCCACACGAGGAGGCATAAGGGCGGGTGGCGGAAAGATCGAAGTACTCCTTATGATGAATGAATATCGCACGGGGGATGAGCTCATTAAGGGTGTCGTCGATCGCAAGATACTCCCGGGAGCAAAACTCTATTTCCAGTCGGGAGACTATCTTGAAATAATGAAACAGGAAGAACAATTTTTCTTTTTTCGTCCAAGCGTCACCATTCCTGAACTCTTTGAACTACTCACAAAAGAAGGAGTGACCCCAATACCTCCATATATAAAGAATGCAAATATCCCCGAACAGGTACTTCGCGAAAAATATCAAAGCGTACTCGCCAAACACGCAGCCTCAGTTGCCGCGCCAACAGCAAGCCTACACTTCACCGAAGAACTTCTTTTCGCACTCGAAAAAGAGCACATTAAAAAGACAGAGATCACACTCCATGTCGGCGCAGGAACATTCGCGCCGATCAGTGAAGAAAATTTTACAAACAAAAAACTCTTTACCGAATATCTCGCAATAGGAAACGAGAGCGCAGCAATGATCAATCACGCAAAAGAGGAGGGCACTCCGATCATACCCGTTGGCACGACCGCAATGCGAACGCTCGAATCCTCTGCGATAAAAAATGGTTCGACGTTCACCATAGAAGAATGCACAAAGCCAACAAATATTTTCATTTATCCACCATATGAATTCAAGATAGCAGACGGTCTTATCACCAACTTTCACGTCCCACGCTCATCGCTCATGTTGCTCGTCGATGCACTTCTCAAGCACAAGCGTGCGCCACACGATATTCTCGCACTCTATGACATTGCGATCAAAGAAAGATTTCGCTTCTACTCTTTTGGAGACAGCATGCTTATTCTTTAAAAGAATTGGGAAACAAAAAACCACGTCGTTGCCATGACGTGGTCTTTATAAATTGTTCGTTGTTTTCTTTCGATGAGCTGGCATCTTTTTGTATTATGCAGTCTACAGACTGTTTCTACATAAAGAACAATTTGGCAAATTGCAGCTTGGGCTCTCCCGCACAATGACAACAAACACTCAATATAGAAGTTTCCTGTGTGTCTCGTTCACTGCCCTTCTCTCTCTATGCTGTAGACATGAGGATGGATCGACAATGTTGATACGAAAGAAGTACAAGTAACAATAGCGTTCATGCCGTTTTTTCCGTCATGTTCGCACATATCACTTGCGGAAACTATAGTGCATTCCGTCCCACTTTTGATGGTTCATCACACACTACGGTCTGCTTGTTTTCTTTGTAGAAAAACACCCAGTTCGTAATGTGCGAAATACTGTCTTTATTATATCTCACACACAAACGAAGTGCACGAAGTTATCCACTTTTCTATGCAAAAAAACACCCAGCAATGCTGGGTGTTTGAGTATTCACAAGTTCCCCGCCGACTCATTCATGAAACCACCCCAGGTATCACCTGAATCCCGGCATCAAAGTTAAATACGACACACCAAAGATAGGCGACAATCGCAGCGGCGATTGCAAGATCAATGAGTCCACAGAGCACATACTTGTTCCACAAGAGCCGCTTGAGTCGATTGTCTATCATAATGCTGACGAAGAATGCGTTGATTGATATGAGTTAAGTGTATTCCCATGTTTCACATCGGCATCAAGGAGTATTTCGTTCGGGTATGCGGCTTTGAATGAAATGACCTTCTCATCTTTATCGGAAAGAATGCGGAGTTCATCGGGAGAGAGGTTGGGATTAGAGGAAAGAAGTTTTTTCTCATTGGGATGCCCACCAAGGCGATGGCCCACAGTAGGATTCTTTTGCACTCCAACCGATCGCACCGCCATCACATACGTTGATCCTGGCTGAAGGAACGCGCCATTGTCATACCCTGACCCTGGCAAGAGCGTGTCTCCACCTTCTCCGGAAACATACAAGATGCCGTGCTTATAGCCCCCCTCCTGATCAATGAGTACCTCTCCATGAAGATTTCCTTTGATATTCTCGATAATCTCAACACTAAATTGTGTACCAGGATTATCTCCCGGAAGTATCACATTACCCATTCGCTTCACCACCTTCCCCACAAACACATGATGTGACCCACCTATAAGCACCCGATCATTACTGAAGTCTGCAACATAGGAATAATGTGATTGCGCGACGATCGGAAGTTTGATCACGCTGGTGTATATTCCAAGCATTACAACACCCAAGAGTCCTACGATCACAAATGTATTAATAACACCGTATTTGAGAATAGTTTTTATGGTCATGATGAAGTTTATTTAATATTAATCCCATAAGTATCGATAATCAATAATGTCTTGACCACCGAGAATTATTTGCGCATTCGTCATAAAATATGACTATATTTCCCAAGAAGCTGTGGTCAAGGCCGAGTTCGTGAGTGATGACATTTTGAATATAGCTGGAGGGGTAGCTGGTGAGATAATTACTATTTAATTCTAATTTATCAGCACCAAGTGGGTTATAAGTATACTGACCAGCCCATTTACTATTAGAGTCACTCACCCCCGACACATCGAGGTCCTGAATGGTCCATATTGTATCCGTTGCAACATTGATTGACCCTCGCACATCCCGTCCCACTTTTGATGGTTCATCACACACTACGGTCTGCTTGTTTTCTATGCAAAAAAAACACCCAGCATTGCTGGGGGTTTAAGCGTACGGAGCGATCACGTACTGGGAATGATATTTTCACAATGAAAGGATGGGAGCATTTCTTGCACCTTCTCCACGATAACCTCAAGATTGATACCTTCACCATGATGCGCGATCGCAT
>Ga0208374_1000455_pt1 | contig 17552 bp, 16 predicted proteins | sample RifOxyC3_FD_184037 | JGI IMG/M metagenome (GOLD analysis project Ga0208374, IMG submission 184037) | Groundwater microbial communities from Rifle, Colorado - Rifle Oxygen_injection C3 (SPAdes) | ecosystem: Environmental > Aquatic > Deep subsurface > Groundwater | place: Rifle, Colorado, USA...
TTGCTGGGTTTCTTCATAAGTTACTTCATAGACTTCCCATTCTTCCGGGAGATGTAATAAACGGTTGAATAATTCTTTCGTTTCCATATCTTTAAATTATTATTTTCACACTATTAACGGTAGAACCAAAATTTTAATATGCCCGTTCTATGAATTTTAATGCGCCTGTCACTAGCGGTTTTACTGCTTCCGGTGGAACAATCATCATTCTGTCTCTAACATACAGCGAAGCAATTCCATGCACAAATGACCAAAGAGAAAACGCAGCAACTTCTATATCAACATTTTTAAAATATCCAGCGCCTTTTGCCTGACTAATGTTCAATTTAAGTAGATCATATGTTCTGTGCCCTGATTTCCAATCGTGCTGCGATTTAATTGTCTTTCCAGGTATTCGCGATATGAACATTAAATCGTAGTACAGCGGATAATCAATGGCGAACTGAATATATACTAATCCATGTTCTGTCAGTCTTTTAAGCGGATCTTTGACATCCTGAATTGCCAACTGTCTTTTGTAGAATTCCTCAAAACCCAATTTGTGAAGTTCAAAAAATATTTCATTTCTGTCTTTAAAGTATAGATATATGGTTCCAACGCTGTACTCAATATTCTCTGCTATCCTTCTCATTGTAACGTTGTCGAAACCATCGCCGGAAAATAATTTAAGTGCTGCTGAGAGAATAGCTTCTCTCATCTCTGTTTTCTGTCTATCTTTTCTTTCTTTTATGCCCATTAAATTATCAATATATGAACGTTGTTCATTTTTTAACTGAAATTTAGTAAATAAAAAACATTGTCAAAACATCTAACGATTTTCTTTCGGTCTGTTCGGATCGATCTCGGCAGATGAAATATGATGATTTCAGTAAAGAGCCGTGACAGCAGTTTTTCCAACGAGGTCTTATTGGGACAAAGCTATATTTTTTGTTGACGGGGGTAATTCTATAAGGAGGTTATGCAAAACTATCTGAGCAAGATCATTTTAATGGTCTCAAAAAATTTATTCTCAATCTTTAACTTACAAAAATACATCCCGCTTGGTAATCCTTCACCCACAAAGTCCACGGAATGTGTCCCGGCTTCAATACGGTCATCGACCAGAGTCTCTATCTCTTGACCTAATAAATTGTAAACCAACAAACTAACATTACTTTCTTTGGGTAGATTGAATTTTATTTTGGTTGTTGGATTAAAGGGGTTGGGATAATTCTGAAACAATTTATATTCATCTAATATTATAGTCCTCTGCGAATTAAAACCAAGAGTTATGTTATAGGTGTGATTTTCTGGTATAGTGATGTTTTGAAAAAATTCCCCGGTTAATAAGGTAGAAACAATTCCACTAAAATTCCAAGTAATGTTGGGATAAATATTTAAGAACGCCGTGGTGTTTTGTAACCGAAATCTACCGACAAGTCTTTGCACTTCTGTAATAGTATCTAAATCCGCCATTGAAGCAAAAGTTAATTTGGGTACGCCATCAAGCGAATTTATTCCGTTCGCAAAAGTTGGAAGATTTGTTAATTGAGAAGTGCCTTCAATGTAAGTAAAATTCAATTCTCCACCATTTGCAATTTTAGAATTGAATAGAAAAGAACATTGGTACGAAGTCAAATAAAAATTATTACTTATACTCCTAATAAATATTTCAAACTCGAGCACGTCTTCACTGATTATAACCGGGTAGGAAAGGTTCATGTTATAATTGGATTGAGAAAGCCCAGAGCATGAGAATAGAAAAGCGATTAAAAAAGTAAATGTGGGAAAGAATATTTTGGTGTTTTTAGGCGGCATAAGAATTACAGCCCTCATCCTTATCACCCACAAAGTTAATAGAGTATTTACTTATGAATAACATCTCATTTATAAAATAAAAGCTCGAATGTTTTTTAATGATACTTATATAAAAATGTTTCTACTCGTCAATTTGAACTTAGAAAATGTTATGAACCGGGAATAAAACTGCTTCAAGAAAGCGTTAGCTCAAATAGAAAAGCGCAGTTGTTACAACTTTTACAAATGCAATTGTATTCAGAAACATTAATAAAATAACTGGTTAATTATTAAATCAGAACAAATAAGAGTTAATTGTTTTTTTTGATAGGGTGATGAGATCTGAAAGCCTACGCTTTTGGTCCCTCCAAAATGAAGCACGCTGACCGCACCGTTTAGCACCCCGCCATCAACTTCTATTTAAAGATAGAGCATTTGCAAAATATATGCAAGGTGCTTCTAGGTAATTTACGAAAAATGTTTTATTACGTGCACAAAACTGCGTTTCAGTCATATCTGTCCAAATTAAAATTATTTATTTCGTCCCTCTTGAATTAAAATGCTTTTTTAGCTTTTTTTACATCTTGTCCCGTAGGGGACTGAATATTTATGGCTGGATTTGCTGCTAAAAAGCAAGTAAGTCCCGTATTTACGGAATAAGGGATTATCAAATTAATTAGTTAAAAGTTTATGAAATAAGCCGAATTATGATTTTTTGACGAAATCTGAAATTATTTTGGACAATACGGGCTTAGGTATAAGTAAAATCGTTTTTTAGATTTTATTAGAACTTTTTTCTTAACTTTAGTTCAATAATTATTTCGTGATATATGAACAACAAAATCATAATTATAATTGCAGTAACCTTGGTTTTCTCGCTTAAGACTTTTTCACAAAGCAATTACCATTTCATTTTTCTTCCCGGTGGACTTAACTTCATACCGTTAAAAGCCAATAATCAAGAAGCAAGATTAGGCGTTTTGTATTATACATCAACCACAAACCTAAAAGTAGATATTGGCAACACAGTTGACCTTATATCAGTTGCGACTAATGATTCACAAACGCGCTTTGCAGCGGGTATAGAATTTATGACTTATGCATTTTCAAAAAGCTATGCGGGTAAACGGCTGCAAATTTCTGCTGTTGATGGTTTCTTTGGCGGAAACATTTCTTTCTCGAAACAATTTGATAAGAACTCGCTGCTTGCAAGATTTAGAATAATTCACAACAGCGCTCACCTTGTAGATGGAAGTTACGATGCAGATAATGACGCATGGATAGATGGAAAGAAACCTGTTCCCTTTACCAAAGATTTCGGGGAAATAACCATAGCACATAAAGTTCATTTTGATAATGCTATGGTGAAATATTATGGTGGAATGTCTTATGCAACTCTCGTTCGTCCGGAGGAACTGAAAAGGTATAACTTTCATGCCGGATTTGAGGCTGCTGTTCCGAACATATTCGGTAAAGTACTTAATAATGATGCAAGCTTATTTTTGGCAGAGCATTTTTTTCTAGATGGTACCGCCAAATACACCGGCAGCAATCAATTGATAGCGGGAATGAAATTTGGAAGCTGGGATAAAAAGGGAATTGTAATTTATGCTGCTTACTATTCCGGAAGAGATATATTCAGCTCGTATTATGATAGAAGGATTTCAAAATTTGGAATTGGCTTTTCTGTAGACTTCTTATAGTTGCAATTTCTATTAAAAATGAAATTTAAATTCATTATTTAACAAAGAATATTTTACTACAAAGCCCACCGAGTTGTCACAAAGATCACAAAGGATGCTGTTTATTGCTTTATTACCCAGCCAAATACTTGAAATATTGGAACGTACTCTGTCGGAATATGCAATCTATCTTCCTGATGTGGAATTTTTATATACTCTTCCGCCTTTAACAAAACATTGTTTCCTTCGTCTCTTAGATCAATTACATATCTATCCGGACTTTTTTTCCTCGATATTATTCTCAGCTCAAAAGGCATCAGCTTTAAAGGATTTGTACTATTAAAGATTCCCTTGTTGCTGAGTCTAGCATCACCAACAAACTTTCTTGCTTGATGAAGCTTGCTCGCTTTTTTTATTAATGTCCAAAAATTTTTAGGGAGTACATTTTCTCTTAAAAATGCCTTTATTGATAGGAAGGGTTGTATGTTCGGCCAAATAAAATACGGAACAGCCCAGCCTGCTGCTAATTGCCGTTCATTGTATGAAAATTTTTTTACTTCGTCTTTATCTTTTTGATTTTTAAAGTTATCTGTTGCGCTGTTCAGATAACATAAAAGTCTTCCGTATCCATCTAAAAAATCATTGCCAAACGCCATGAAGAAGGTAAACGATCTTGTGCTTTTTTTGCTCTTCTTAAAATCCGAATTAATTATTTTCACTAGGGATTTTTCGGCTTCGCCAGCTAGGTCCGCATGATTTTTAGAAACATTTTTACCATTGCCAATTATATTGTTGAAGTAATGATAGAGATCCTGACCAATTGCAAAATTTTCTTTCCACTTGCCTGATCTGAAAAAATCATCCCATTTTTTGTCTGAAAGATTGATAAAGGTCTGTGTTCCTGGAAATTGAAAGCTGGTTTCGGGAGTGTCAATGCCTAAAAATCTAACACCCAGATTGTGAGTTAGCCTTGTGTTGAGCGTGTCGCCATCGTGCACAATTTGTTTAATCGAACCAATTTTTTTACCGTGCAAACCAAATGCGGACACGCCAAGTTTTAAGTTCTGTCTGTTAACCCAAAGTGATTTGTTTATAGTCATGATGCTAAATCTCCTTTAAAGTTGGTTTGGAGAAGTATTTCTTTTCTGAATTGATGACAAGCATTTAAAATTTTATAACAAATTATATTGAAACATAGATAAACTTTTTACAAACCTCAAAAGGTAAGCTTCGGAATTGAAAAATTTTTACCAAGATAATAGCTTTTCTTTGGGAAAGGGGGAGTATTAGATCAATCCGGCAGCTTTTCTTAATTTACGCGGGGTTAATTATTTTACCACAAGGTTCAACTAGAGATGTACAATGAGCACAGAGAACATTTTAAAATTTGGCCGCTTAATTTCTATTTGGTTTAAAAGTGATTGTTGCACACCGTATAAGCCATGCAATTTTTATTTAGCTCGGTCCGAGTCCTTTTCGACCCCTGTCATCAAAAGAACAATCGCCTAATGCAACATGCCCTTTGTATTGCTCTTCCATAGTTTTCTGATAGTGCATCTCTAATGAAGCGCATATGTCGGGCCGCTTCAACCATTTGCCATCTTCCGATAAACAATATTTTTTATCAATAGGAATTTCCTTTTTTAGATAGCACCCGAATAATTCTACTTCTTCGGGATTGATATTGCTTTCGTCAAGATATTCAATCAGTCCGCAAATTGTATCTGAAAAGTAATAGTTAACAAGGCTTTCATCACCTTCGACGATAGGAGCTTTAGCGAAATAGGTGTAAGGAATGCTTTTATCATATTTAGATTTTGGCCCGAGTATTTTTCTTACTATTCCCATTTCGTTTACTAATTGTTATTAATCTATAACAACCTATGAAATTTTGTAACAACCATCAAGATGACTCTTTGAATCAATAATTAAAAAAGAATAAGCTTAGAATGAAACATTAGGAAGCATTATGAAAAGGATTTTCCAACCACTCATTTTTATACTTACTTACTCATGTTACGCAAAATGACAAACCCATTTCCTGACGCATGGTCCTTAAAATCATAGGAACCGGGTTTGTTTGTGAACTTTCATCGTTACCTTTCGGCTTTTCCCTCAATCAAATTTACCTGTGCATAGCAGCATTTCTACCCAGCACGGGAATTTTTCTCGGCTCAGTTACTGCTTTAGTCGGTACCATGATTTCTATAATAGCTATGGAAGTTTTATTCATTCGCAATTAAGAAGAAACTATGATGTGGGCTTTTGGAGCAGAGTTCAAAAACTACAAGCTAAAGTAAGAAGATGGATTTGATAACCAACCGAAGTTGTGCTATTTAAAAATTATCTTAAAGATCTTTAGGGCTTAACGATCAATTATTTTTCCTCAAAATCTATCCGAATCAGACGGAGAGCATAAACAATTCGCATATATCTCAAAAGGTAAACTGCATGCGATACATTTCACACTTCTACCGCGATATTATTTTACCGTTTGTATATCACAAGGGTTTGTCCGTATTTTATAATAGAATCACTAATTAAATACTATTTTCTAATTAACAAAAGGAGATAAAATGATTTCAGTAGTTTCACTCTGGCTTCCAATCCTTCTTTCTGCTATTGTTGTTTTTATTCTAAGTTCTATTCTCCATATGCTTTTAAAGTATCATAACTCGGATTATAAAAAGCTGCCTGGAGAAGATAAAGTACTGGATGATCTGCGAAAGGCGAACATTCCGGCCGGTGATTATATGTTTCCTTATTGTACTCACAACAAAGAAAGGAATTCACAGGAATTTAAAGATAAGATGAGCAAGGGACCCTCCGGTGTTTTGACCTTGTTCCCAAGCGGACCAATTAGCATGGGATCAAGTCTTGCACAATGGTTTGTTTATTGCTTAATAGTTGGTGTGTTTGCTGCATACATTGCGGGGCGAGCTGTACCAGTTGGAACAGATTATCTTTCGGTCTTTCGTTTTGCTGGTGCTACGGCGTTTGTCGGATATAGTCTTGCCTTAATGCAAAATAGTATCTGGTACAAGAAGAGCTGGAGCGCAACATTAAAATCCATGTTCGATGGATTAATTTATGCTCTATTTACGGCTGGAGTATTCGGCTGGTTGTGGCCCGCAGCATAATAATATCTGTTAAATAGATGATTGATTTTTCCTGCGGTCATCAACCATTTGATGACCGCTGGTATTTAAAAATCGATGTCTTTGTGACGCATGTAGTTAAATAATTTTATCGCAGTAGATTCAATGATTTTAAGCTCATTGAACTATGATCGTTCCCGTCATCGATGGATGAAGATTGCAGAAATATTTAAATGTTCCGGCTTGATTGAATGTAAAGCTGAACTCTCCGTTTTGCCCGAAATTACCGGAGTTAAATACTCCTGAAGGCGTTCCAGGAATCCCACTCGTCACAGTATGCGTAGAATTGTCTTTATTGATCCACTTAATCGTTGTACCCGCTGAAATTGTTTTACTTGCCGGTGAGAATGCAAAGCCGCTGATGAATATTTCATTCGCTCCCGGGGTACCAGTATTGCCGCTGCTATTCGTTGAGTAGCTATCATCTTTGCTGCAACTCGAAACGAATAAGAAACCAATAAGAAGCAAAACTAAGGAAACTGTTCCCCTAATCTCTTTGATTTTGAGAATAGAACACATATCTAATTCCTTTTAATAATTAATGTTTTCCGATCTTCTTGATTTGTTTAGTATAGATTTGCTAAGATTGGTGACAATCTGTCTGAATTATCCTCTGCGATCGCTTCTAGATTTCTTCACTCCAGTTAGGTGCTGATAAAAATTGGCGGGAAGTACAAAAAAAGTGGAAAGGACGCCGAGCTCTTAGTTAACCCGAAAATAAATTCCCCTGGCATTCAGCAGCTGCTTGATGGAATTATGATCCGCTTTGCTAGAAGATATGATGACGTAATAAAAAAGAGATTTTGACTAAGCTAAAAGCGATTCGGCTGGAATACTATATTTATGATGAAGGTCCCTCATCATCTTTGCAGTTAGTTCTCTTTTCTTATTAAGAATTTCCGACGCCCTATTTTTCCCCCCAATTACTTCGGCGATATCTGTTTGCTTTAGGCCAAGCTGCTCCATCCTGAACTTTATTGCTTCAATTGGATCCGGAGGCGCAATGTTAAAATGTTTCTGTTCATAGGATTCAACAAGGGTTGTAAGTACGTCAAGCAAATCACCGTTAGGAGTATTTGGTTTTGCTTCAAACAACTCATCAATCTTTTTAAGCGCAGTTTCGTAATCCTTTTTAGTCTTAATTGGTTTAATATTCATTTTAAATTTCCTCCGCATTTATTTTATCGTATTCTTTATGTGTGCCTATGAATCTTATGTATATTATCCCAAAGTCATAGTTAATTGCCGTTACTAATCTGTAATCATTCCCCTTTATATTGAAAACAATTCTATTATTGGGCAAAACACTTGCTGTTCGATAAAGCTTAATAATATCAGGCGGTTTTTCCCGGTTTGCTCTTTTTGCTTCTGCATACCATGCCTTTAACGGTTGTTCGGCATCATTATGCTTTTTCCAAAAATCCCTTAATATTTTAATCGCAATAATCCGCACAGTCAAATATATAAAGTTCCCGTATTGGGAACAAGAGGATTTTAGTTTTATTGTTAAACCTGATACGAATTCCCGGCGGAATCAACCAGAGAATGTAGAGAAGACGTAAAGTTCCCCGAGAAATAATTCTTTTTGCTTTTGCGCGATGACTTTGCTTTTTTATTGTAATCCAATGCGAAGTTGATCCAGTAATCGAAATTCTTCTTTGACTTAAATCCCTCCTCACCTACAAAAACAAATCCTTTCATTGGTTTGCCGGTAAAGTTCATTTCCCTGCAGCCTGGCTTTTCAAGAGCGCTTTCGTAAAGTGCGGGATCAATTCTCAACATAAGATCATCTTGAAGGATGCCGATGCACATTTTATAGTTTACCATAAAAGTTAATCCGCCCATCATTTTCTTCTCCTCCACTTTACGTTTGATGATGAGGGCTTCTCTTACTCTGTTTGCTAATTTTTCGTTATATCCCATGTTACTAATATTCCCTTAAATCTGTTTTATTGCACGTTTGAGTTCATAATCATAGTGTCCTCACCCCCTTCTCTCCTCTGATTAGAGCAGCTAAGAGAAATGAATGAAACGAACAAAAAAATAATTACGCTTTTCATAACACCACTTATAAAATTAATTGGACTCAAGTTAAAAAGATGTGGTTATAATCGAAACACCAGAAGCTTGATTGTGATACAAATCAAATTTTCTTTTCTGCACAAATAACAACAATTTTTCTTAATACTATTTGTAAACCATCAATGATAAATAGTAAAGGAATTAAGAATGACTGCTTATAAAGATTTTAATTGTCAGCCGTTATCCATCGCCAACTTTTAAGGATTTTATTTGGGGAGGAGATTTGGGATAATGGTCTATCGGTTTTAGGTATGGATAAATAATATTTTATTAGCTGCCCGCCGAAGAAATTTTGGTGGTGTCTTAATTATAAAATCACGACACTACCCGTGCTTCGAATATTTGAATTAGAAACAATGCCGGTGTAAACTAAAACTCCATCCGTTTACCTTCTGCATCTGCCTCATCGCTAAAGATAATTTGTTTGCCTGCATTTGTACAATATATCCTTCACTAATTGTATAAAGTAATATACTTGCAGTATTTCTTATTTTTAAAATTAGTCAGTCTAAACTCATTCATCCTGTTCATCAACCGCTTATCATCTATCGCCTGAACGGCATTCGAATTGTCATTACTTTTTTTGTAAATTTTAATAACAAACATTCCACAATAGGAGACAATAATGAAAACATTATTACTTGCACTGTTAATCGGCGCTGCAATGCTCACATCCGGTTTTGCTCAGGAGCGTACTGATGAGAGAAAATGGACTATTGATCCGGAAACCGGGGACACAATATATACCGAAGCAGTCATCATCACTGAATCCGAGGATATTACACCACGCAGCAGTATGATAGTTATCAACCCGCTAAAGTTTTTACTGTTCTATAATATTTCGTACTTTTATAAACTAAACGACGCGACAGCGATTGGCGGCGGTATTCAAATGCCTACAATATCGGGTTTAAATGGATTTGGTGTAAATGCAGAAGTAAGGTTTTATCCAAGAGGAAATAATTTGCGGGGATTTTATTTTGCTCCAAATATTTCATACAATAATCTATCAAGCGACGACAGTGATGAGTCCATCTCAATAACCTCGTTCGGCGGTTTGATTGGCTGGCAGTGGTTCCCGGGCGAGCAGTTTGCAATCGGTCTTGGTATTGGCGTTGATTACTACTTCTTCTCAGGTGATGATGATGATTTTTCTAAAGTAAATGGAACAGCTCCATTACTTAGATTTGATATTGGGTATGCGTGGTAGCCAATAAAAACTTCCGTTGTAAATTTCTTTTCTGACTACTCGGTTAAAATTTTTACCGCAAAGACCGCAAAGGTTTTAGGAAAAGAAGAACAGCGGTACCGATAAAATTTTACCTGTCCGACGGAGTGATTTAACTTAGGCGGATTCGACTTTATTAAATTACACTTCTCAGCCGAAGGCTGATGAGCCTCTGGCTCAATACACAAAATTTGAACACCTGCCCTGCTTTGCGGGTTAGTAGCAGATAAACCTTTTCCCCTAACATTTATAATCGGTGAGTGTATTATAGCCTTCAGCTTAACCAATCGGAAATGTTCTCGATTGTAATTGTTTCGAATGATGAGTTCGGATAAGCTTTTCGCCATGCTGCAGGAATTTTTATTCTATCGTTTTTCCATTTAAACTCGTAAGCAAATAATTTTCCTTCTCTTTCCTCAACAAGATCAATCTCCTGCTTGTCATATGTCCGCCAGAAATACCTATTGCAAACTGTTTCGGAATAACTATGATATTTAATTCGTTCACTCATCATATAATTTTCCCACAATATTCCCTTATCTTCTCGAAGACTTATCGGATTAAAATTTGTGACTATCGCATTGCGTACCCCGTTATCATAAAAATACCATTTCGAATTTTTAACAACTTCTTTCCTCAGGTTTCTGCTAAAACCATTTAATCTATATAACACAAATACTTTTGAAAGAAGATCAAGATATTTCTCAACTGTATTCTTTGACATTGCAGTCTGCCGACCAAGTTCTTCAATAGATACTTCGCTGCCGATTTGATATGCAATAAGCTTAAGCAGATTGAGAAGCTTGAGCGAGTTTTTGATGTTTTTAAAGGCGAGGATATCCTTCAGCAAATATGAATTTACTAAATCGCGCAGATATGCCGCCTTGTCATCAGGATCGCTGATACTAATTAGTTCGGGCAGGTTTCCATAAACTAACCTATGCAATAGATTATCGTGTCTCTCTTCCGGTTTTTCAAACTGGCTGAACTCACTCTCTGATACTGGATAAAGCATTATTTCATATTTTCTTCCTGTTAAAGGTTCGCCTGTAATATTAGCTATATCGAAGGCAGACGAGCCTGTTACAATTACTTTAAGGTCCTCAAACGAATCAACTATCAGCTTAAGGATATGACCAATATCAGGAATTTTATGAGCTTCATCTATCACAAGCAGTTTAGTGCTGCCTAAAAGGTTTTTATAATTCTGCACGCTCCTTCTGCTTAACAGCTCGTGTACGGCAAAATCTTCCCCGTTCCAAAAAATATACTTTTCCTCAACTGTTTTCAGATATTCTTTGATTAGAAAAGTTTTTCCCACTCGTCTTGCGCCATGCAATACAACGACTTTGCCAGGCTTAACTTTATTTTTTATTAGATTTTCCGCTTTTCTTACAACGATCATATAAATTCCGTCATTTAACTGACGGAATTTACGCTAATACCGTCAATTAAGCAACTTGATTTTTGAAAGACTTCAAATCGCTGTCCATATTAGGTCTGGGAGTTTCGCTTTCTTAGCTTAATGGAGCAGTTAAGGCGAAGGATAAGAAATACCTATCATGAGAGAAAAATCGGCGGAACAGTTAATATTTTACCCGTCCGCCGGAGTGATTTAACAAAGGCGGATTCGATTTTTTAAGGTTACACCTCATTCAAAGTATGCGGACGTTTGCAGCAGTTAGTAATGTGCCGCCATTTGAAGACATGTTATATTTCTTCGAAACCTATTTCCTTCAGATAATTGAAAGTTGAATCATAGAATTTTGGAGGACGGGTATGATCTTCATCATTACCCTGAGGAACGACAATTACCATTCCCTGCCGGGCACGTGTTAACAATACGCGATAAGCATTCTTTAAATAAATCTGTCTTTCGAGTTTATTTATTTTTTGCCAACGATTTCCACGAAATGACCAATGCTGCCATCCGTTTTTTGCATATCGAAAATCAGCATCCCAAGTAACACAAACCCAATCAAGCTCTAATCCCTGGACATCAAATTCTGTTGCGACATCTTCTAGATAATATGATGAGCGAGTATCATCTTTACCATCAAGAAACCAATGAATAGGATTTACTGGAGATTTAACAAATATCGATTGAGGTTTTAATCTCTCAGCTTGTGATGAAACAATGATACCATAGCGCTCCGAACCACGCGCTTGTTGCTTCAACCATTGCTTTGCCTTTGAAAGATCACGGGTGATAATAATAGGATAATTCGATTTTATTTTTTCTAGAGTATTTCTGGCTTCATCAGCATTTAGATCTAGTAACTGTTTTACTAATAGAGAAACATGCTCTGCTCGAAAAGAGCGCATTGAAACTGCCAGATGCAAAGCATCGTTATACTCAACATTTGATCGAGATTTTAGTCTCTCCAACATTTCTTCTGCACTATATTCACTATCGCTTAGCCGAGAAGAGACATAAATATCCCAATCTTTAAAAGATCGCTCGAGAGACTTGATCCATTCACTGATTCCTGCTTCACCAATATTAATCTCTTGACCACCACCTACTAGGCAAACAACAACAGCCCAGTCTGGATGCCGATTTAGACAAGAGATTAAGAATTCTGGCTCAGAATATTTGAAATTTGGTGTTTTCTTTTTCCGGCTCATAAAGCTTGCAGTTTGCTCCAAATTCCAAGCTCGTTGAGCTTCATCAAATAGGGCAACATGTTCAATGGGGGGTGATGTTATATCAACAAGACATTCATCCCGAAAGTTATGAACATTCTGAATGAACATTTTCACCCCACTCATTGCAACGTGCTTTTTTATCTTATTACCCTTTTCTTTTTCTCGCTTTACTTTGTCTCGTGCTAACGCTTCTCTCAAAATTGCGACAAGTGGCCCATTACCAGAAAGAAAAACACTATAGAGGTCGTTGGATTTATCAAAGTGAGTCGTTGCTACATGGAGACCGACTAGGGTTTTTCCAGACCCAGGAACACCAGTTACAAAGCAAATTGACTTACGTGAATTTTCGTTTGAGTATTGGATAATTTTTGATATCGCATCTGATGTTTGGCTCAAATTAATTGCGCTAGCATCACTACGTGAAATATCATCTACCGAATGATTGTTATAGAGAGCTATTGCTGCTTCTATAATCGTTGGAGTTGGACGATATCGACCCCGTTCCCACTGTGTTCGATCAATTTCATTTCCTTCACAGAAGTGTAAAACATTTTCAATTACATCATTAAGTGAATCACCATTGCAATTGATAGGAAGAAGCAGTTTGTCATTTTGCAGTGTTAAAGCGACAATTGAATAGAACGTTTTTGCTTTCGTAGCAATTAAAATTGGAGCAATGAATTGATCATGGCTAGATTCGTGAAAATTCTTCAAATCCAGAGCATAGTCCATGACTTGATCTATAGCATAAGAAGTATATTCCTTTTCACCGATTTTAAATTCGAGAACAAAGATCACTGATCCAATAAGTACCACGACATCAATTCTTTGTCCCATGCGTGGGATAGAATATTCAAAATAAATTGAGCCATTATAAGAAGAGAGAACCCTTTTGAGAATTTCTACTTCAACAAGCCATGCTTCACGTTGGGTTTGCTCTAAAGAAAATTGGTTGCCCAATGTTAATTTGCCAATTATTTCTTCTTCAGAAGACTTTAGAAAATTGGTGATGGAGTCTGAATAAAAAGCGCGCTTCATTTTCTTTAAAGTTTTCGTTCCTGTGATTTGTCTTTAATTAAAGACCTAAACATTTTGCTTTTTTCGCCAAGTGAGCCAGCGAGGTTGGTAAAATAATTTTTGTCAAGCTTTTGAATTATAATTCGATCCTTATTTTCTATAAAAACTATCTTTGCCCCCCTTTTGATATTATATTTTTTTCGAAGAGCTATTGGGATGGTCAGTCTTCCCGCTGATGTTATTTTTGAAATTTCCATGGTCAAATACTTTTAACAAACTTAATCACTCCAACTCACTTCCTCAATATTTATTTTCACAAACATCCCCCCGCTTCAAACGTAGTTTTTAAATGCTTCTCCCAATTTGCCTGCCGTAGTTCTGGATTAAATTTGGTTGTGCCGTCAAGTATTATCATTTCCTTGCTTTCTGCTCTGTCAAAAAACATGTCGCCAAGCATCACGGTTTTCAATGCATTGGAAATCCGGCAGTTGGGAGTTGGCAGTAGGGGGTTGGAGAAGATCAAAATCCAATTCTGCGTTTGGGTTTTTCCTGCACTGGGACATTTATCCATTTAATTCCTTGCCACTATAGGTTTATATATTTCACTTCGATTGATTTATTCTTAATTTTGTTCCCATTAACAATGTACGAACGTATACCTTTGGGAAAAACTATCAGCTGCATATTTGTTTGTTTTTTCTTTCTCAGCTCAGTATTGCCGTGTACTTTATACTCGCAATGCTGCAAAGGAGAAGAGAGTACATTGACCTTCCCGCCCGCCCTGGTCAGTTGGACAGGCACATTAACAGGAAATTCTGAGGCAGAGGATGATTGCAAGGGTGACTGCTCGCCGGTTATGCATTGCGGGGATTGTTTAACATGGTTCATCACTACGAAAATTTTAAAACCCTCAAAGAGTTTGGATCAAAAAACTTTTTACACGTCATATCTTAATGGAACTGTAATCCGTATACCGCAGGAAATCTTCCGGCCTCCGAAAAATAACCTCAGCTCAACCGGCAGGTTCATTTATTTTTCGTAAAAACTTTTTAGAAGGTATTGTTATGAGGTTATTTTCACTTGCATTAATTGTATTGTTACTTTTTTCTGCGTATGCATTTTCACAGAACACATTTAGAACATTAGTAAAAGATGCGGACACCGCCGAACCCCTTCCCGGGGTTAACATAATTATAGAAGGAACAAAGACAGGCGCTGCAACCGATGTGGCAGGATATGCAGAAGTAAAAAATATACCCAATGGTAATTACACTATTAAATTTTCATTTATCGGATATGAAGATCAAGAGTTCGCTTTATTTTTCCCCATGGAAAAAGAAGACGTGCTCGAAGTCTTGCTTGAGCCGGAAGCAGAGGAGCTTGAAGAGATATCGGTTACATCAACACGCGGATCAAGATTGATTGAGGACGAGCCAACACGTGCTGAAGTTATTGCGGGAGAAGAGATTGATGAAAAGATATCTATGGATCCTTCAAACATTTCGATGATGTTAAGCGAGAGTACAGGCATACAGGTTCAACAGACTTCAGCCTCCAGTGTCAATAATTCATTCAGGATACAAGGACTTGAAGGCAGATACACTCAACTGCTCAAAGACGGGTTCCCTCTTTTTACGGGGTTTTCAGGCAGCTTAAGCATTTCTCAGATTCTTCCGCTTGATCTAAGTCAGATCGAAATTATTAAAGGAAGCTCATCAACACTTTACGGCGGCGGAGCAATAGCCGGACTGATAAACCTTATTTCAAAAGTCCCCCGTGAAGAAAGAGACCTCTCTTTTTTTTTGAACGCGACCAGTGCACTCGGAGTAGATGTAAGCGGGTTTTACTCTCAGAGGTTTGAGGATTATGGTTTGACTGTTTTAGCATCGCGCAGTTCCCAGCGTGCCTATGATAATAACGATGACAAATTCTCAGACCTTCCACAAATAGAAAAATATACTGTAAACCCCAAACTCTATTTTTATTTGGCTGAAAACACAACGTTGGAATTTGGAGGAACAGCAATGCTTGAAGACCGGCTTGGGGGAAGCTTGCCTGTTATAAAAGGAGAGAGAGATTCAATTTATACTTACACAGAAGAAAATAACTCGGAAAGAGCATTTTCACTTCTCCGCTTGGATCACAAAATTGATGGGTCCAGTTCATTTACATTTAAAAACAGCGTGGGATTTTTTAATCGTGAAATCAAACTGCCCGGTTACTCGTTCAGCGGTAAGCAGATTTCCAGCTTTACAGAATTAGCATATTCGGTTTTGGGTAATGGATCGGATTGGATATTCGGAGCCAATCTGTTAAGTGATGACTTTTCAGATGAAAGCGCTGTGACTGAAAAAAGAGATTATTCAGATCTTACTACTGGAGCTTTCATTCAAAACATATTTAATATAAGCGAGAGATTTGTTCTTGAAAGCGGACTGAGAACTGATTACAACAAAGATTATGGCTGGTTCGTCCTACCGAGAGTTTCCCTTCTTACAAAATGGAGCAGAAATATTACAACACGGCTTGGCGGTGGTTTTGGATATAAAATACCAACCATTTTTACAGAAGACGCAGAGATAATTTCTTTCAAAAATGTCCTGCCAATGAATAATAATAAAGTCGAAGCCGAACGTTCTTACGGAATTAATTTCGATGTTAATTACAGGACAATTCTTCTTGATGAGCTGACACTCTCAATTAATCAGCTTTTCTTTTACACACGAATTGAAAAGCCTGCTGTTCTTTCTATGGTGGAATCAGCACCTTCGTTATATGAATATTCTTCTCTTCCCGGCCACTTCGATACACGCGGTGTGGAAACAAATATAAAAATCACTTATGATCATTATAAGCTGTTTATCGGACATACGTTTGTTGATGCCAGAGCGCATATTGAGGAAAATCTTACGGGGTTTGCGCTGACTCCAAAACATAAACTTGGCATTGTGCTGATTTATGAAAAGCATGATGATTTCAGAATAGGACTGGAAGCATATTATACCGGTAAGCAAAAATTGAGCACCGGTGAAACAACAACTGATTACTGGATAAACGGTTTGATGATGGAAAAGAAATTCGGCAGGATTAGTTTGTTCCTGAATTTTGAAAATTTCTTGGATACAAGACAATCGAAGTACGGACCAATGTACTCCGGTTCGCCTTCCGATCCGCAGTTTGTTGAGATTTATGCCCCCACAGATGGAAGAATTATTAATGGCGGTGTTAAGCTGAATTTTTAATGAGTTAAATATTTGAGATTGGATGAGTAACCGAAAAAGTCTCCATCAATCTTAATTACTATTCATTCAGTGCAAAATAAACAGCAGCTTTTGCGTTTATTTCAAGAGTATTAAAAACAGGCAGGTGCGTGTCTTCCTGCTTTATTAATCTGTTAGCTAACGGAAGGAATTACCAGACAGTCTACAGATGCGACTTTAATTTTGAGTGCCGCTTCTAAAATCATCTTACCAACTCCCGCATGGTCTTCTGCTTGATTTAGTTTATCAATGTCTGCATAGTTAAAAGAATATAGAATGCACCGCGCGGCATTATGTCCGCCCAGCCGTTTGTTGATTTCCAAATTTATCGTCCGGTAATAATCAATAGTAGAAACCCAGCCTGTTCCGCCGAAAAGGTAGCTCTCCCACAGAAGCAGGATCCACCCGCAGTTCATTATAAAAAAGAATTTGAGCAGGGCAGTAGTGTCAAAATAATTTTGTACTAGAAAATTTATTGTAAAAAATTAAGGGTCTTCGCGTAATCGAGTGGGTCATTTTATATCTTCTTGAGCATACAAGTGAGAATTTTTAAGCGGAGATATTCCTCGTCTCGTAGGCCATAAGCCCTTCTTTGTATTACTCTAATTTTGTTGTTTAATCCTTCGACAAAACCCAAAGAGACTTTGTTCTCTGGTCTGCTGTATGCTGCTATACCGTTCCAATGCCGTTCAATCAACTT
>Ga0208374_1000457_pt1 | contig 17501 bp, 3 predicted proteins | sample RifOxyC3_FD_184037 | JGI IMG/M metagenome (GOLD analysis project Ga0208374, IMG submission 184037) | Groundwater microbial communities from Rifle, Colorado - Rifle Oxygen_injection C3 (SPAdes) | ecosystem: Environmental > Aquatic > Deep subsurface > Groundwater | place: Rifle, Colorado, USA...
CGCGCAACGATACGGGTTGGTGGAATTCAGCACGCCGAAAACGCCTTATGCGCTTGCCACGAACACGTTCAAGGCGAATTATGACTTGCGGATCAAGGTTCAAATCACCTCACCCGAAGGAATTGCCGATGAGGTTCCGTCACCCTGGAACGCTGCCGAAATTGTTTTTCCGGTGCGGATGACGGTGAATGTCGGCGAGCAGAATCAGGTTGAATGGATGGAGTTTGTGGATCCCCGTTTCAATCATGTGACCACGAACCCCTATGGTTATCTCGGGGCTACGGTGAGGCAGATTTATGCGTTTAAAGGATGGCCACAACCAGGACCTACGCCTTTGGCGATAAACAATTTTGCGCAATTGTTATTTACCGACCCAACCGCGGTTCCGGATGATGACCTGGATATGGATACCGACATGTATGTAGGCAATCGTGCGTTACGGACCGTCGGCGAACTGGGTCATATCACCTACGACTATTGGCGGACCATCCGCCTGTATCGGCATGACAAAGCCGCTTCCCATGCCGAGGTTCTGGATTACTTCACCCTGACGACCAATGAATATCGACGAGGGCTCGTGAACATCAATACGACCAATGAGAGCATCCTGGCGAGCGTCTTTTACGGAGCGCCTTATAATGAGCACAAATCGGGCTCGAACCTGATGGATGAGAACAAGGCGCGGGCGTTGGCTCAGGGAATCCTCACCAACGGACCTTATATCCGGATATCCGAGCCATTCATGGCCACCAACATGGCCGCCATATTCAAGACGTGTGGTGCTTCGGAATTGGAGCGTGAGTCAGCCATTCGCAATTCCATGGATTTGTTTACCGTGCGGCAGAACCTGTTCACGATTTTTCTCGGAGCTGAATCGTTCTCCGAGATGATCGGTGGATATGATCTGTCGCGCGGCCGTGGAGGCAATACCTTGTCACGTGCCCGTGCGGTGGCGGAGTTGTGGCGTGATCCGTTCGTTGACACGAATGGTGTGGCAAAGTGCTTTGTCCGGTATTTCAAGATACTGGATGATTGATAAAGTCGATTACCAGCCATCCGGACGAACCCGGTAGAACGTCTTTAACTGGTTGGTGAAGGACCCAAACCATTGGGTATAGACATTGCCGGATTGGGCATAACCGCCCGGATTGGTTACCAGCTGCCAGGTCGAGCTTGGCGCCAGGTTGGTGGCATACCAGACCACCGGTTGAATCGTTTCCACATTACCGGTCACGGTATAGGTAAGCCAGGTCTGTGATCCGGAAAGCCAGAGACGGGTGATTTCCACGTAGATCAACAAGTCGAAGCTGGGGAAATGGTATTCCACGGGAAGCAGGGTCTGTCCCCAGTTGATCTGGTTTGCGCTGGTTCCGTGGCCCGATGAATTTGTCCAGAACATCGTGGCGTAAGATGTGCCGGTGCCGGAAAGCCCAACGGAGTTGTCGTCGGCGATGAAGCTGTTATCCTTTGAGCCGGCATAAGTGAATCCAACAAGCGCCGGGTTCGGGCTTCCGTAACTGACGCGATCCACATAGGGCCCTGAACTGCGGTGAAGACGGACTCCTCCCCGATTCTGGAATTCGTTGGTAAAGATGGCGTGGCGAAGGTTGGAGGGAATGGTGCTGTCGCCGATCACCCAGAAGCCGTGTCCGTTGGTCTGGTTCCCGAGGTACCAGTTGGTTATGACATACCGTGCGTACCGGCCGCCGACATCGTTGACCGGTTCAACGGTCCAGTTGCTGACAATGGATCCCGCATAGCCTGCGATCTCGATAAATTCGTTGTCCGATCCCTCCCAGGTTCCCTCGTAGTTGATTTCATTGATCCAGACCACACCGGTGGGGCAGGAAAAAACGATATAATACGGGTTGGTTACACCGGCTGAAAGGTTGTAATTGATCGGGGCATACCAAGCGGGGTTGGAAAAAGCCTTGTAGGTTTTCGGGCTGGTTACATTGGCGAACAAACCGTCAAACGTGGCGCGGGCATAATACTGGACTACAGTGTCGATCGGGAAAGGCCCATGACCGTTGGTTCCGCTGAATATGCGTTGTGTCCCGTTGGTGGTCACCTGGTCAAGGACGACGTAGTTACTGGTCGGCCAGGTTGCCCAAGGCAATTTGTCCGGATGGTAGTAAACCCGCATCTGAATATTGGAGGGATTGGCGATGAAACCGGCGGTTTCCACCTGGAACCGTAAGGTGTTGGTATAGAGGGGGACCGGAGGGTCGATGGTGAGCCCGACGATCGAAAAGTCGGATGCCAGCGGTTCGGCGATCAGGACGTTGTCGATACAAACCCGTGAAAACGTGGTGGTGCTCCCCATAATACGGACGAATTTCCACGTGGGTTGATACACGTTGGCGGCGAACTCGGCATAGGCTGTATTGGTGATATTGGTCTGGATGGCGACGGTTGTCCAAAGGTGGGAAGGGGTGGTGCGGTCGGCTGCTGCCCGCACTTCAAAACGGGCGGGGGGCGACCCCGCCGTCTCCCAATTCCGGTACCAGAAGCGTATCTCGCCAATGCCCGGATCAAGCTTCCGGCTCTCGATATAAGGAAGCGTGGTGGAAAAATCCTTCCCGCCAGTGTCCTGGTTACGGCTGTTGTTCAAGTAGGCGGTCTTGAATTGACTGGCGGGTAAGGCGGCTGGTTCAAACTCGCGGATATCCTGGGAGGCGGTGATCAGGGTGTTGTAAACATTCCAGCGATTGCCGTCAGGGCGGACCACGTCATTCACCTCGACGTTGTCGATGATGGCATGGGCGGTGTTGGTGGTTGAAATATGGCGGATTCGAACCGTCGACGATGTGACCGCGGTATTGACGGAGAAGATTGAACGGCGACTGCCTGTCGTGGAATACGTGATGGTTCCCACCTGGCCGAAATAACCCAGGAGCGGAGCGCTGGATGATTCGATGGCCAGGGTGACGGGAGCATTTGAAACGTTGATGTCGAATTCGACGGACTCAATGCCGTTGGTCACGGTCCGGCTGGTAATGGCCTGGATTTCGGTTGTATTCCGGATCCGTGACCGCCTGAACTCAATCCCCCGGGTGCCGGTTCCATTGGAGACGACCCAGGCATTGGTCATGCTCCAGCCATTGGCGTCGGAATAGTGCTGGCCGTGCCAGGAGGTCATTGCCAGGTCATCCACTACAAAGGCGGTGCCGGTGTTGTGCAGGATGCGCACAAATGTGGGTGCTGGTTGGCGGAGGGCATAGGAGTTCGTGAGATAGGTGCTGTTGGCCACCAAGCCGGTGAAAACGGTTTGCCAGTCATCCTGGTTGATGGGGCCCAGGAAGTTGGCCCCATTGGTTGAAGCCGTTTGGATGTGGAAACGGACTGGTGCGGCATTGGTTACCCGGTATCGGAAGGAGAAGGTGCCAAGTCCATCCGTCAGGATGGACAATCCGGGCCACGCGACACCATCATCGGTGATATCACTCAAGCGGGTGGCCTTGTTGGTGGTGCCGTCAGGCTGTTCGATGCGGGCTTGTTGAATGTACCAACCGGTCCCTGCGGTATAGGCATCGTTTGTGAATTGGCTGAAGGGTGTCCATGACTGGAAATCCTCGGAACGGATTTGGGGAAGGGTCAGGGGCCAGATGTTAAACTGGTTGGTTATGGTGTAAGGAAAAACTGCCTCGATGGATGAGTCGAAGAGGGATGCGCTCGCGGTCCAGGTGTTGAAATCTTGCCACCGGCACCGCTTGACCAGGTAGGAATGATCCGACGGGTTATACCGCACCAGGAACTGATCACCCGCGGTAAAGGTTCCGGTCACTTCGACCGGGGGTGCACCGGTCTGCCCGGTGCCGCCTTGAGGCAGGGTGTTGCGAGTGGGGGCAGCATCGCCGAACCAGTCGGTTCCAGGCTGGTAGGCCGTTGCCTGGTTGGTGTAACGGCCGTAGCCCAGTACATTCCAGGTAAACCGGTTGGTGGACTGGTCGATGGCTACGATGCCCTGCCAGGTGTTGTCGGCATAGAGGGTCATTTCGGCGACCCCGACGCTCGTCGTGGTCATCAGGCGGTCATGGATGGAATCAAAATCGCGTACCACGTAGCGTGTCGGAGTATTGGTAGGTGCCCGGTAGAACTGGGTTGCGGATGCGCCGCTGACGCCTTGTGGATAAAACGTGGGGCTGTGATTCTCCCAGGGGAAATGATGATAGCCCTTGAACGTGACCTCGATGTAGAACTGGACCTGGCTCCGGCTGGGGCGTCCCGGGATGGTGGAGTCCGTGGTGAACCGGTTGCCGGTACGGGTCATGGGAATCGGGCCGGTATAACCTCCCGAGCCGCCCAGCCGGTAATACAACCGTGCGGTCACACCCATGGGTGGATAGAGTGGGTTACCGGATAAGACTTCACACGAAACATGGACCGGATCGTTTTCGGCAGGGTACCCGGGATGGGTGACAACATTGGTGATGATGAGTGACGCCGGCCGGTGAGTCAGGGTGATGTCATCGATGCCGGTGTAGAGGGAGACGCTGTTGCCGGTTTTCCGGATGCGCAGCCAGACGTTGGATAGCGGGATGGAAATGAACCGGCGCTGGTTGGTCCAGGAAGCGCCGGTATGCTGGAAGGATTGCACCACCGTCCAGGGCCCGTTGGTGGTGGCGGCGTATTCCACGTTCAGTTGTGAGGAGCCCGCCCCGGAGTTGTTCATGAACAAACCGATACTGCCTGCCGGTTCAGGGCGGGGCGGTATGCCGATCCAGGCATTGGTACCAGCGGGCCAGGAATTGAACCAGCCGGAATAAGGCGATCCGTAGGGGGTGAGGCCGGGCGGTGGAGTGTTTGTATTGGCGACCGCCCCGTTTCTCAGGAGCCACCAGCCATCGGTCCAATTTGCAAACGACGCGGTGGGTGCGCCCGGCCAGGCGGTGAAATCCTGGAATATGACATGATCCGTGTTGGTGTATGACAAGGCCATTGCGGGGGCGTTGGTGGGGTGAAACGAGGAGACCCGGTAGGGGCTTTCGGTTCCACCGTATTGGCATTCGAAATAGTATTGCATGATGTTCGTCGGACCACGCGGGATGATGGCGCCATAGGTGTTGCCAACCGTTTGCGTCATGACGCGTGAATCATATATGCCGGACACGCCGGACCGGTACCAGAGCAATACCACCGGACCGGTCACCTGGGGTGCGGGATAAACCTCGATGGATACGGGAACCGACTGGGTGATCACCGGGTTGATGATGGTCCTGAAGGCATTGGAGAAGGTGACGGCAGCACGCCCGATGTAGGAGGTGGGGGCTGACGCGCCGAATTTCGGGTACCAGGTGGGGGATGCGAGATTGCTTTGGAATCCGGTAAAGGTGCAGGAAATGTAATACTGCATGCGGCCGGCGGCGGTTCCATCACTGGCACTGATGCGGTTGGTTGAGGTCCAGAGGCCGGCGCCATTGTTGGTCATGCCGATGGCGGTAAAGGCTCCACCGGTTCCGATGCGCCACCAGGTCCACGCCTGCAGGTTGGATGCCCCGGCGAAAGGGATGATGCGTGAGGCGATGGTCACCGGATCGACCAGGGTGGGACTGGAGGGGGTATTGACGACGTTGGAAATTATCACGCCGGATCCGGCATGGGAGATGAGCAACTCGTCGATGCATAAAGCGGCGTGGACGGCGTTCGTGCTGATCCGTATGCGGACATAGGGGTGGTAACGATCGTTGATGGTGATGGTGTAGCGGGCAAAGTTGGGGGTGACGATATCGGTCCGCGACTCGATGGTGAGCCATTCGGAATCGTTGGTACCGCCGGTTTCCGATTTCTGGACCAGGAATGCGGTGGCCGGCACACCGGCGGTCTCGAAGTTACGGTACCAGAAGCTGATTTCCCCGATGCCGTCGGGCAGGCGGGGGGAACGGACGGCTGCGAACCCGTTGCTGTTCAGATAGGCGCCACGTCCCAAGTGCTGGCGGTCCGGATCCGTCTGGATCCAGGTGTTGTGGGCAATCCATTCCTGGTTGGTGGAAATTTCGTAACCACTGGTACTCCAGGTTTCGAAATCCTGGAACCGGCACCGGCGCAGGGATGTTTCGCCGGTGTCTTCGCTGAAACGGAACAGGAGTGGACTGGGATTGGTGCCAAGGATTTGGATTGCCGGAGCGTTGCTGATGGCGGTTGCGCTGAAGGGGACTTCCCGGTCGGGTTGGGAAAGGATCCCCCACAGGTTGGTATCGATTCCATTGGTGTGAACACCGCGAAACTGGAAAGAACCATTGGTGATGGAACCGGTAAAGGTGTGTATCCGTTCCCAACCGTAATCCGTATAGGTCCGCATGGCGCCGTTGAAGGTGCCTGTCAAGGTCATGAACTCATACTCGGTATCATCGGGCCGAACCTGGGCGGTGTAGTTGTAGGGGGCACTGGCTCCTCCGGCCGGTTCGTTGGTGGGACTCAGCGGATCGTTCCCGAGAAACCAGGCGCGGATATAGTAGTAGACCTTGGTGCCGGTGGACTGGCCGGGGATCGGATCAACGGTTTGCCACGTGTTGTTGAAGGGGCTTTTGGTCATGCGGATGCCGGTCCAGGGAGAAGCTCCAACCTGCCAGTAGGAGGTGGCGGTTACGCTGTTGGCCAGTCCCATAGGGGTGATGGTACAACGTATGTGCGTCGGTTTGTCGGCATAGGCTGGCTGGGGCACGGTGGTGACATCGGAGAAAGCGATTTTGGCAGGGGGATTGGTAACGATGATATTGTCGATCAGGGTATAGGTTTCACCGCTTTTCTTGAAGATGCGGAAGTAAATGTTTGTCCCGTATTGGTTAAGCGTGGCGGTACGTTGAGCCCAGGAGTCGGATCCGTATGTGATGGAATCGCGTTCAATCCATGGGCCACTAGGCCCTATGCTGGTCTCAATTGCGATGAGGGAGCTGACAGGGGAATCATTACACAGATGGAATTTGACGGTGCCAACGCCAATTGACAGGTTGGGGCTTCGAATCCAGGAATTAATTCCTTCAGATGGATATGGGACGAAAGTGCCATACCAACTGCCCAGTCCGGGTCCAGCCGGCAATCCAGTCTCAGCTTCACTCCATACTGCGCTTTCCGAAAGGAACCAACCATTATCCAGTGTATAATCTCCCGGGTCCTGTGGTTTGTCGGGATAGGAATCGAACCCATAAGTTAGGTTATCAGCGCGGAGCGTTGAGAGGGATAGGAGGAAGAGGAGTGCCAGTGAACATACCGGGAAGGGGAGGGTGATGGCACCCCGGCACCAAAGGATGAGAGGGGAACGGGGCGAGGTCGCCCCGTCTCCATCGGGAGCGACAAACAAGTCATGTGGCGCTCCCGGTGAGAGCGCCCTATCCGGGGAATAGGGAACCCCTTTGCGTAGTGATTGGCTTACCATGGCGTGTTAGTAGCGGTTACCCGGTAGAAATGCTGGCGTTGGGTTGTGGGGATTCCGAACCACTGGGTGTAAACCCCGGAATTGGTAAATCCGCCCAGGGGTGAGATGGCGCTCCAGTTGGTTTGGATGATGTTGGTGCTGTACCAGACCCTGGGAATGGGGATGCGTCCGCCGTCGAGGGTAAACCTTATCCAAGCATTGGAATTCAACATCCAGATCCGGGTGATTTCAATCAACAACGGCGGGATGGGCGGGTCTGGCAGGGGATCCCCCGGACGTACGAGCAGTTGATCCTCGTTCATGGCGCCGGGAGAGATATCACGCCAGTCAACCAGCCAGTCAAATCCGGAGGCGACGTTATTGGTTCCGACAAGCGAGACGGATGCATCGATGAAGCTGTCGTTTTTCTTGCCTGCATAGGTCGAATCGGCTGGGGGGGGGACCCAGTTGCCGTAGGAGACGTAATCGGCATAGGCTCCCATCCCGCGAATCACACGAAGACTGCCCGGGGTCCAGATGTGCCCCCCGCTGTACGTGGTGTTTGTCAAGACCCGGTTCACGAGTCCACCGAGTTCGGCATCGCCGAGAACCCAGAACCCATAACCGTTGGTTGTTTCGGTAAAATGATGGATATTCAGCGGATAGTCGCCATAGACTTGGTTGGTTGAATCGACGAGGTGGATCCGCCAGTTGGTTACATTGGCGCCTGCCTGGCCGCAAAGTTCAACGAATTCCGTATCGACAGCGGTGAATCCATATTTGTAGTTGAATTCATTAACCCAGACCGAACCGGTAACGCACGAGAGGGCAAAATAATAGGGATTGGTGGCCCCATACTGCTGATTCAAATTGACCGGATAATACCAGGATGGAGTTTCGAATTCACGGTGCCATTTTGGGCTGGCCTTGTCTGAGAAAACGCCGCTGAAGGTAAACCGCAATTTGTATTGCACCGCCTGGTCGATCAGTTGGGTGGGTATGGATGCTGTGGATGTGTAACGGACCATAGACCCATTGGTTTCTACCTGGTCAAGCAACAGGTAATTGGTGGCTGGCCAACTTGTCCACGGATTCGTTCCAACATGGTAATAAGCCCGGGCCTGGATGTTCTGGGGACTCAACAGGAACGCGTTGATTTCCGTGGTTATCCGGACGGTATTGGAGAAGACCGGTGCTTCCGGAATCAGGCGGAGACGGGCGATCTCGAAATCGGAACCAACGGGTTGTGCAACCAGGATGTTGTCCAGCGCCACCCGTGAATAAGGGTTGGTGGTACAGTAGAACCGCAGGTATTGGTGTTCTCCGATATACAGGTTGGTGGTGAAATACTGGTATTTCGTATTGGTGACGTTGGCAATCACCAGCACATTGCTCCAGGTTTCCTTGGGTGCGAGCCAGTAGGGGCTGGATTTCAGGGTAATGGTGGTGAAGGGGTCCCCGTCCTGTTCCCAGTTGCGGTACCAGAAGCTGATTTCCCCGATGCCGCGTCGCAGACGGGGGGTTTGGATATAGGCATTGTCCGCGCTATAGGTGACGCCGGGTGGGGTGTTGGCTCCGAACCCGCCAGCCAGGTTGTTGAGGTAGGCTGTCTTGGTGTAGGGGAATGCCTCGAACTCGCGAAGATCCTGGCGATCGGTGATCAGTGCGTTGTAGGCGTACCAGGTACGTTCGTCACGCTCGACATAGTCGGCGACCTCCACGTTATCCAGGTAAAGTGTGGTGTCCCGGTTGGAGGTGGAATGGACCAGGCGGACGGGTGTCTTGTTGGTATAGAAGATGGGGAACTGGAAAACCTCCCACTCGAGGTTGGTCAGGGTGATTGTGTTGGTGGTGAAGAAGACGGAACTGGTGGGAGAGGTTGCCACCTGGACCAGGACCGTGGCAGGCGGGTTGTCCACCTTGGCCTCGAATCCAACCATGCTGATGCCGTTGGACATGGTGGGGGTCTGGACATACTGGTCAAGTCCCACATAGGCGCGTTTGCGCCAGAGCTCAAGTTGCTTGTTCAACGGGGCACGGTCCGTGATCAGGATCTGTCTGGCGATCCAGCCGTTGACATCGGTATAGTTGGTGGCATTCCAGGAATTCATCGAGATGTCGTCCACCACGATGCTGACGGCCGTGGTGCCGTGGAAAATTCCGGGGAAGATGGTCTCGGCCGATTCGAACACATAATTGGTGGTGCGATAAGCGACATTGGTTGCCGTGAAAGTCCGCACGGGTGTCCAGTTGGCAGGATTGGGGTCACCGGGAGCAATCCAATCGTTGGTGACTGCCTTCATGATCTTTATTTCTACACCGGGGCCGAAGTAGCCGGGTCGGCGATAGAGGCCGTTGGTGACATTCCAGTTGTTCTGGGGTGCATACCAGTTGGTTGCAACTGGCGTACTGAATTTTTCGTCCAGGAGGATGGGGTTCTCCGGGTAGATAAAGATGTTATCCACGAGCAAGGCCCATCCGCCGTTTGGTGCACCGGTGGCGTTGGTGGATGCGGCGCGGATCCGGAAATACCGGTAGGGGTTCAGGTCGAGAGTCGGCGGATTGTGCTCGATCGACCGGTTGCGCCAGGCGCCGCTGCCTGAATCGGTAAATCGATCCAGTTCAGCCCAGTCGGTGCCATTGGAAGATCCGTCCACCGTCAGGGTCCGGTCCGGGATGTTGTAGAAGAGGGGCTGATAAGTCAGCTTGCTGATGTTATAAGGTAGATACGGTGTACGGACATAACCACCGCCGTTGTTGGTGTAGAAGACTCCGTACGTGTGACCGTTTACGCCGCCGTTGATTATGGCCCAGCCGCTTTGGGTGTTGGTATAGCTCTGGCGGGTCCACGTGGTTGGCCCCAGCCAGTAGAATGTCTGGAGGTTGGCGATGGTGGTGACCTTGACATTGTCCACGGCGATGGCGGCGCCTTTGCTGTTGATGGCGATGGTTCCGGGACCTGGCAGCAGGTTGGCTCCGCTGGGGAAGACTTCTCCCATCCAGGAGTTGTCATGGGCTGTACGGAGATACCCCCATTGGGTGAAGGGAGAAACCGGTTGCTGGTTGTTGGTGGCAACGATCATGGTGTATTTGTGTATTCCCGAAAGGGTACGGCTGCCGATGTTCATCGTATTGAGTGACGTCGTTCCGGATGAGTTCTTTAGCAAACGCACGGTCAGGTTGTTGGGATATCCGGCTTGAATGGAACTGCGCATTTCATAATTGACGGTGTCGCTGCCGAACCGGGCGAACAGCGAGATTTCGGGGTCGGGTGAAAGTTCAATCCCGTTGATGTCGCATTCAACCATATAGCCTGACCAGTTTGACCCCACCGTGCAGCGTGTGTAGTAGAAATCTTCCGCCCGTACCCGGTACTTGAAGCTGAAGGTGTCCAATCCGTCGGGCAGGATGAATTCAATCGGCCAGGCACGGCCCTGGTTGTCGGAATTCTTGAATTGCAGGGCTTTGTTCAGCTTCATGTCGCGATAGGCGAGGATGTCGTTGACACGATATCCTCGCCCGTCGCCCCAGATTTCCCAATAGGTTGAATTGGTGTTCCACGTCTCGCAATTTTCGAATATGGTTCGCACCCCGTTGCTCGGCCAGAGGTCGAACTTGTTGGATTTCTTTGAAATGCCGATGACGCCCAGGCTTTCCATGAAGAATGTGGGAGAGGCATCCCACTGGTTGAAGTCCTGATAGGAGCATTCCTTGGCAATGTAGGTGTTGTCGTCGGTGTTGTAGCGGAAGACCACGTAATTGGAACCGCTGAACGGCCAGTGGATCTGGATGGGCTGACTGCTGGGACCGCCCGTGGTGGTGAAGGGGAGTACATAACGCGTCTGGTCAGGGTCTCCCCACATCACCGTGTTGGTTCCATAAGCCGTGGCGCCGTTGGTGTATTGGGCATATCCCCAGACCGACCAGGTCAGGCTGGTGCGTGGCGTTGTGACGGCCAGAAGTCCTTGCCACCAGTTGGACCCGATCAGGTTCATGGTGACAGCGCCGACGCTGGAGGTGACAACCAATGAACTGTACTGGGATGCATAGGAGCGAACGGTGTAGTTTGGGAACCCGGTAGTTGGCGGTATGAAATACTGGTTGGTGGATTGACCGGTAGGGCCAGCCGGGTAGAAACACGGGCTGTGGTTCTCTTCCGTGAAGTGGTTGTACCCCTGGAAAGTCGCCTTGATGTAATACTCGACCCGGGCATTGACTTCCTGGCCTGGGATGACGGCGGCGAAGCGTGTTCCGTCCTGCGTCATCTCAATGTCGGTAAAGGTTGGGTCACCGATACGCCGCCAGTAGAGGACCCCCTTGATGTCGAAGGCAGGTACGGATGGCGTGATGGATTCAATCGTGCAGGAAACCGTCACGTCACCGTAGTTGTGAGGATAGCCGGGGTCAGTGATGACAGCGGATATCTGTACGCGTGCCGGTTGCCGGGTAATGCGGATGTCATCGATGCCGCTTACCGTGCCGACGTTGTCGGAAATCTTGGCGATGCGCAGAAACAGGGGCGTGTTCGTCAGGTTGAGGAAATGAAACTGAGGTGACCAGGTTGATACACCACTGAAGATCCAATTGGTGAGGCGAGTCCAATTGTTGGTTCCATCAAGCGAACGATCGATGGCATACCCGATATTCCCCAATGCGTCATTTTGTGCATAGAAACGGATGGAGCCGATATCGTTGGTGATCTTGAGTGATCGGATAAAGATGTTCGTCAATCCAGAATAGGAATCCCACATATTCAGAAAAGCCGCGTAAGGTGTAGAACGAGGTTGCAGGTTGAATGGAGGTTCAATGGCGGTTCCGACCTGACCGTCCCATACCACCCAGCCGCGGTCAGTCCAGTTGCTGAAATCCGGTTGGTCGGGGGCTGTCCAGGTCGGAGCACCGTTCCACGTGTTGAAATTCTGTTCAATCCAGGAATCGGCCAATACGTAGGTGAGCGGAGACATGGCGGCTTCGTCCGGGTAGAAAGATGAAACCGTGAAGGGATTGCCGACACCCTGATAGGAACATTCGAAATAATACTGCATCGTTCCAACGGGATAGCGGGGAATGGGGGTGGCGGTTTGGTAGATGTCCCCGCCGAGATAGGTCATGGGAAGGGCGGTAAATGCCACGTTGGTGGTGGGACGGAACCACAAGGTGACGACCCGGTTGGTAGTGCCTTCACTGGGAATGATCTTGATCGACAGGTTGACCGGTTGATTGCTGGGATTGTTCGGTACGCGGACCAGATTGGTGAAGGTGACTGCGGGTCGCGCCACATAAGAAGTGGGGTTGGCGGCGCCACCGATGGGGTAATAAAGGGGAGATGAGAAATTTTCAAGCCCGTCGAATGAGCAGAACAGGTAATACTGCATGGTGTTGCCGTCGGAACCATCACTGGCGGGGATGGTGTTGGACGTGGTGTAGACGCCGAGGTCGTTGTTGGTCATGCCGATGGCGGTGAACACTCCCGAGGTTCCGAATCGCCACCAGGTCTGCGCATCCAGGTTGGTGGCTCCGCCGCGTGTCCCGAACGCCGCGCTGACAAAGGCCGGCTGGATGAGCGTGGGCGCCGCAGGATTTAACAGGACGTTCGATACGGCGATGTCGGCACCGGCGCAGGTTACGAGGATTTCGTCCAGGCAGAGATTGGCCCGGGCGGCGGGATTGGTGCTGTTGAGGATACGCACATAGCTGTTGGCGCGGTCGTTGATCGCATGGGTAAAACGGGTGTAGCCGGTTGTGCTGATACCGGAAACCGTGGTGATGGTGGTCCATTCTCCCGGCGCACTGCCACCGGTGGGGGATTTCTGGACGTAAAATTCCCCGGCAGGACTTCCTGCCTGATTCCAGTTGCGGTACCAGAAACTGATCTCACCGATGCCGTCGCTCAACGGCGGAGTGCGGATGAAGGACGTGTTGTTGGAGGACAGGTAACAGGCCCGATCGCGCCACTGGCGGGCGTTATCGATTCGAAACCAGGCGCTTGAGGCGATCCATTGGTTATTGGTGAGGTTGGCGAAGTTGGTGGTCGACCAGTTCAGGAAATCTTCAAACACCGAGGGACGGACGCTGAATACCCGGTTGGATTCGTTGAATCGGATTGCCAGGGCGTCCCCGGGGTGTCCGTTGACCTGAATGGAGGCCGGGCCTCCATCCGAGGCGACGTCCATGATGGGCAGGTTCATGCCGTTCAATGCGGGTTTTCCCCAAAGCTGGGTGGAACTGTTGGTGTGAAGCCCGCTGAACCTGAACTGTGTGTTGGTCGGCAACGGGGTGGGGACAATAGCCTGCCAGGTGCGGTTTGAAATCATCGTCATGGTGCGGACAACATCCCCGGTGACCATCATGGATTCGTAGTCGGATGCAAAAGGTGGATTGATGAATGTGAATGTGTAAGGCGCAACCGGGCCGGATGAAGGGTCGTTAGTCGGGCTGATGGCACTGTTGCCGGAAAATATGGCGCGTATGTAATATTGGATTATGGTTCCGGCTGGATGGCCCGGGATCGGGGCTGACGTCTTGTAGACGGTGCCGCTGACTAACGACATGGAAATGGCCGCCCAGCTTGAGGTGGCGCTCTTCCAGTAGGATGTGACGGTCAGATCTGAAACCAGTCCCTGCTGAAGCACCTTGCTGGTAAGGTCAATCGGTTTCCCGGCAAGGGCCGGTAGACTCCAAGTTGAGGTGTCTGAGAAGTCAACACGCGCAGGAGGATTGGTAACCTGTAGGTTGTCAATGAGGGTATATGTTTCTCCACTTGCTTTCCAGATGCGGAAATAAACATTTGTACCGTAATAGTTAACCATGAACGAACGCGGGTTCCATGCGTCCAGTCCGTAAACAAGAGAGTTTCGGGTTGTCCAGGGGCCTGTTGCGTTCGAACTGACTTGCAAGATGAGTGTGGCATTTATCGCAGAGTCATTGCATACGATAAAGGTGACTTTTCCTATTCCTACGTTACGGAGCGGACCCCGGATCGACGAATTGGTGCCTTCTGACGGATATGGATGAAGAACGCCATACCAAGTTCCGCCGCCAGCATCGGCAGGCAGACCGGTTTCATCCACACTCCATACGGATCCGGATGAAATATTCCATCCGGCATCCAGGTTGTAATCTCCCTGTACTGCCGTAGGAACAAAAGGCCAGTTCTCGAATCCCTGGATGTATTCGTCTGCATGGGACAGCATCGCCAGGCATAAAACAACGCAGACCGACCAGACAAGGCCGGCAAATCGTTTTAGGAAAATATGCCGTAATGCGGTCACAATTAAATTCCCCTGAACATACTTATAGCACGGTCTGTGCCAACCTCATAAAATCCACCCCTCAACCCACTATCATCATAGCCGTAATCAAGGGGGTGTTCGAGCGATATTTTGTCATGAAACTGTGAAAAGAATTGGGGGCGGGATATGGCTGGATAAGGGTTGGTTTATTGGGGGTAGGGGTAGGTTGTCAAAGGAATGGCTAGCGGTAGGTTTCCAGATGATTCACACCGCAACGCCTGTGCATTCATGAATTGCGCGATGTCGGCTCAATTTGAAGGGCTGTAGGCGACCAGGGTGGTCGATGGAATGGACAGGCCAATTGGGGAACGGAATACGGAAAACGGAAGACGGAAGCGCTTACAAAACCCGATGGCCCGGCAGGGACCTGCAGGCATCGGGAGAGCATGCGCAGGCAGACTGGAATGGCACTTACTTAAACTCTCTTTTCGACCCTGGGGAAGACGGCTCACGAGGACGTTCGCCCTCCATAAACCTATCATCTGGAAAGGGATGGAACCAACTTGGAGGGCGGGACTCCCGGCAAGCCGTGATCGAAGGAAGTGCTTAACTTAGTGCCATTCCAAGCAGGCTGCATCGCCCTTACCTATACCATCTTAATCGGCGCTGTTGGTGGCTACCGGCCGATAGAAGTACCGTGCGCCTGCCGGGCTTGTCTGCCAGAACCAGTTGGTCCCGGTTGACGAGCGCGGAATCCTGTTGGTCAGCAGCGTGAACGGCATGGCGTCCAGCAGATTGGTGGCCCGGTAGATTCCAAACGGGAGGACCAACGAGTCGATTGTGTTGGTAAGCCCGCCGAAGAACATCACGAAATTCGAACCGTCCTGTATGCCGCTCAAGCGCACCTCAAATACCGAGGCGGTGTTGGTCGGATCGGTCCCGGCGATGAATTCCTCCCAAGTGAACAGGCCATCGAGATCGGTATCCTTCAGGTCGACGATTTCGTCCGGATCGGGGTCAAACGGGTAGTGGGTGCGAAGCCATGATATGGGCGTGCCGTGCGTGGTCTTGGCCGGTGCCGGCGGGGTACCGCCGGTGAAGTTGGCAGTGACGATGCGCGGGGATGTCATGTTGGTGAACATGAGCAGATTGCTGGAGACAATGGCATAATTCGTATCGGCGCCTGACCAGCCGGTAAAGGTTGAACCGTAGTTGGTGACCGCTTCCAAGGTGACGGTTTCATTGGTGAAGAACCATGATTTGCTGGCGTAGTTGACGATTGTGCCTGCCCCCGTGAAGTCCTGGTTGGTATAGACGGTCAACTTGTGCTGGGTGCCCCACGTCCATGCAACTGTGGTGGTGGCGGCAACCGAATTTCCGGTGATCTTAAACGACATGCTGGTGGAGCTGCCGCTACCCACCGGTGTGCCGGAAACAGACCGGGCCCAGCCGGTGCAGACAAACTGTGTGGTGGCGCCATAGGCAATCGGCGAACCGGAAATGCCGGCTAAAACGGTCGTATTGTAAAGATAAACGTTGGTGCCAGAGGGAGTCGGAGACCCCATTGGTGTGGTCACAACCAAGGTGCGCATTTCCGGCTTGCTTTCGATCAACATCGTGTGGTTGGTAGTTACATTGTTGAAGATATATGCACCGGGACCAGTCCCTGTGCTGGTTCCATCCTGAACCACGTTGGTTACGTCATACCCAGTCGCATCGGCAACATTGAACGTCTTGTTATTGCCGTCTACCACTTGAACCATACGAGTACCGGCAAGACTGCTATTGTCAACGACGACATTGGTGCCGGAAACTGCAATCGAATGTTGAATGCCAAAGAACGGGACATTGGTCATGACCATCATGTCATCAAAATGACCGGTTCCTTGAAGCGTTATAGATGAAATATACCTTCGTAACGTGTCAGTCTGCCATAACCATGTGCCACCTGAGCCGGGTTGACCCAGCGTGGGGACGGTTTGTCCTTTGGTTGTGCTTAAGGCGCGTCCATTGACCTGCATTTGAAATGCTCGTTTAGTTGAAAGACCTTGATCGTAAGCAAGTGTAACGGTGAATCGGATCCATTCATTGGTGCTGATTTCACCGCTGTCAGTTATCATCCATACTTTGTCGACACTGCTCGTTTTGCACCATGCCCAGACTACACCGTTCGAATCAAAATAGGACGCCATTTGAACTTCACCGGTTACCGCAGGGGGATCATCCAGTGTCCAGCGTCTGGGTTTCAGCATCATGTCGACATAGGTTCTTTTAATGTAAGAAATATTCTGAGGGGCATTCGTGGCAACGGTGAACTTGTTGGTCGCCGTGGAATTTAATTCCACCACGAACTGGTGATTGGTTCCAACAAAATTAGTTATTCCACCGACACCGATCCATGCGGGGAGAATACCTTCATAGGTCCCAACGTAATTTGCGAAGTTGGTGGAAATGACCAGTGCGTTGGTTTCCTCGGCGAACCAGCCGTGGTTGGTATTCAGGAAATCGCCTGCGAAGAACGGGGCTCCGTTGGTCCACACTTCATACGAACTGCGATAGGGAAGCGTGTTTGAAATGGTATAATTGGCCTGGGCTTGAGAGGCGAGAAGGATGCAAAGAAGAAAGGCTCCAAGAAGAAACCTTCCAATTTGGCTCGGACTAATAGGTCGTTTCATGGGTTTTTCCTTAAACCGTTTAATCCGGTTCCTTCCCGCACGAACGCCACCAATACAGCAAACCATAAACCAACATCCACTATTACAGTAACCTTCTGTTGGGCTCGGGTCAAACGAAAAACTCACCAGGACTGGAATAACTGCGTCGATTGACAAACTGAACGCGCCCCCGGCGGAGCCGGGTAGGCGCGTTCAGTCTGCCAAGGGGTGGGGGCGCAGTAAACGTGTCGTAGAGGCGGG
>Ga0208374_1000459_pt1 | contig 17453 bp, 16 predicted proteins | sample RifOxyC3_FD_184037 | JGI IMG/M metagenome (GOLD analysis project Ga0208374, IMG submission 184037) | Groundwater microbial communities from Rifle, Colorado - Rifle Oxygen_injection C3 (SPAdes) | ecosystem: Environmental > Aquatic > Deep subsurface > Groundwater | place: Rifle, Colorado, USA...
TAGCCTTCTCGAAGATGGAAGGATTCGATGTCATCCCCCGCAGTCCATCCTCCTCGATCAGACGCCGGAGCCCGCCGCCGACAATCAGGTCACGCCGGATGTAGTCCAGCCAGATGGACTGTCCGAGTGTTTCCAATTGTCGCAGCGGGTTTGTTCTCCAGCATCTCATTTCCACAGGCGCATCGCTCCGGTTATCAGCGTCTGGCTTTATCCACCGCCTTTTGCGCGACTTGACGCGCCTTGTCCACGATTTTCCGGGCATCGTTCCGGGCTTCCTGGACAACCCCTGCCGCGGCTTGTTTGACGCGCCCCACGGCCTGGTCGGTCTGGCCCTGTGCACGCAGTTTGTCGTTGTTGATCAATGCTCCCGCCGCTTCTTTGATGCGGCCCTTCGCCATGTCGATTCTGCCACCCATGATGACTCCTTTCGTTCTGAATTGGCTGAAAGGTTGTCGGCGGATATGTTTCACACCCGCCGGCAACCGTCAGCGGTTACTTGGTCGCCGTTGCATCCACCGTCATCAGGTTCTTGACGGTGGTCACACCCTGAACATCCGCGATGAGTTTGGAGACGAGGGATATTTCGGCCGCATTCCGGGCAATGCCGGTCAATGTGACTTCGCCATTCCGCGTCTCGACCTTGGTACGAATTGAACTGGTTGAAGCATGGGTCACCAGCACGGTCTTGACCAGGGCGGAGACGGAGGCGTCGTCCATCTTCTCGATGGTCGTTCGTTCGGGCTTTACGGGAGCCGCTGCCACCGTCATTTCATTCTTAACCGATGTCACGCCTGCGATATCCTTGACGTATTCGCCGGTCAATTCCTTCTGGGCTGAGCTGGACGCTTCGCCTTTAAGCGTCACGACTTTATCCTTCACGTCGATAATCGTTTTGCCGGCGTTGACATTACGATGGAACAACAGGGCGAGTTTGGCCTTCCGGGCGATCCAGAGGTCGGTGTTTTCGGCGGCGACTTCCGCCTTGGTTGCCAGTTGATTGTCCACGCCGGTAACCCCGGGCAGGTTCGACGCGGTTACCTGCGCCAATGCCTTGGTGGAATCGTCCGCCGTGGTTCCGGTCAAGGTGACGACGCCATCCTTGGCGGCGATTTTGACCGCATCGTCCTTAAGGAAGGTCATGTAGACATAGGTTTCCTTGAAGGACTTCTCGATCGCATCATCGGCCTCCGATGCGCGCACCGGTGTGCTGTTGATGAACAGGGCGGCTATGATTGCCGCAAACACCACGGGATATACTGCTTTCCGCTTCATGCTACTGCCTCGTTTCATTATGTTATTGGGGACATCCCCGATTTACCGTGAACCGTTCCATACGCGTCTGACACTAGGCGATGGGCCATTGGATGGCTATAGGGTGTTACCCCTATGGCCGACTGGCCCGGTCAGTAGGGTAACACCCCATGGCCGGTGAGCGGTTTCCGGGTATAGGCTGCTGGCTGACGATCAATTACCGGTACGGAGCGGTAAGACTTATCGGTCGGTTCGTCCGCCTGAAGGAGGTTCAGACATGTCCGCACACGATCCGGTCCCGGTGGTTGCCGAGCATGCGGGCGCCGCCACGGAAGGCATCATCGAGGTCCGACGCCAGGAGTCCCTGCTGAAGACCGGGGCCCTGCAGGATGCGATTTTCAACAGCGCCAATTTCTCCAGCATTGCCACCGATGCGAAGGGGGTCATCCAGATCTTCAACGTCGGCGCGGAACGCATGTTGGGGTATGCGGCCGCCGATGTGATGAACAAGATCACCCCGGCCGACATTTCCGATCCGCAGGAAGTGGTTGCGCGCGCCAAATCGTTGAGTATCGAGCTCGGGACCCCGATTACGCCGGGGTTCGATGCCCTGGTGTTCAAGGCTTCCCGCGGCATTGAAGACATCTACGAATTGACCTATATCCGCAAGGACAACAGCCGGTTTCCCGCGGTGGTGTCGGTGACGGCGTTGCGCGACGCCCAGGATGCCATCATCGGCTACCTGTTGATCGGCACCGACAACACCGTCCGTAAACAGATTGAAGCCGAGCAGAAGGTGCTGGATCAACGCCTGCGGGACCAGCAATTCTACACGCGGTCACTCATCGAATCCAACATCGACGCGATCATGACCACCGATCCCGCCGGCATCATTACCGACGCCAACAAGCAGATGGAGACGCTCACCGGTTGCACCCGCGATGAGCTGATCGGCGCGCCATTCAAGAATTACTTCACGGATCCGGATCGTGCCGAGGCAGGCATCAAGCGGGCGTTGATTGAAAAGAAGGTTACCAATTACGAACTCACCGCCCGCGCCCGGGATGGAACGGAAACCGTGGTGTCCTACAATGCGACCACGTTCTATGACCGGGACCGCAGGCTGCAGGGTGTGTTTGCCGCGGCGCGTGACATCACGGAGCGCAATCGCCTGGATCGGGTACTCCAGGAAAAGAACCTCGAACTGGAGATCGCCAAATCGACGGCGGAAAAAGCCAACCTCGCCAAATCGGATTTTCTATCCAGCATGAGTCATGAGCTGCGCAGTCCGCTCAATGCCATTCTCGGATTCGCCCAGTTGATGGAATCCGATCCTGAACCACCCACGGCTTCCCAGAATGAAAGCATCGCCCAGATCCTTCAGGCGGGATGGCATCTGTTAAAGCTGATTGACGAGATCCTTGATTTGGCGAAGGTCGAATCCCGGAAGGTGCCGTTGTCCCAGGAGCCGGTGTCGCTTGCCGAGGTGGTGCTCGAATGCCAGGGCATGATCGAAACCCAGGCGCAACAGCACGACGTCCGCATGTCCTTTCCCCGCATTGACGCCTCGTGGTTTGTCCTGGCCGACCGGACCCGGGTGAAGCAGGTTCTGACCAACCTGCTTTCCAATGCCATCAAATACAACACCCGGCAGGGGATGGTTGAGGTGACTTGTACCCGGCATGATCCGAATCGGATCCGCGTGAGTATCCGGGACACGGGTGCGGGATTGTCCCTGGAACAACGGGGACAACTGTTCCAGGCATTCAATCGCCTGGGGCAGGAGAACGCCGGTGAGCAAGGCACCGGCATCGGGCTCGTGGTCGCCAAGCGGCTGGTCGAACTGATGGGAGGTGTCATTGGTGTTGAGAGCACCGTCGGGGTGGGGAGTGTGTTCTGGTTCGAATTAAGCACCGTTGCGGAGCAGGAGGTTTCGGCGGATGCCATCCCGGTCGCACCGATGGTCCAGCCAAAGGCAATTCCGGGGGCACGGCGGCATACCCTGCTTTATGTCGAAGACAATCCGGCGAACCTGAAGCTGGTCGAACAGATCATAGCCCGGGATCCCGCCATCCGACTGCTGACGGCCGTGAACGGGACGGACGGCATCGAGAGCGCGCGCACCGCAAAGCCCGATGTCATCCTGATGGATATCAACCTGCCCGGTATCAACGGGTTCGAAGCGTTGAAGATCCTGCGCGCGGATCCTGCCACCGCGAACATCCCCGTCATTGCCATCAGCGCCAACGCCATGCCGCTGGATGCTGCGCGGGGTCTGAGTGCAGGATTTATCCGGTATATAACCAAGCCGATCAAGGTTCATGAATTCATGAACGCGATGACGGTGGCCATGGAAACGGCCGACGCTCAAACCGACAGGCGCGAATAATATACGGTGGCTTGCATGATCGCATTACACCTTCTGCTTCACAGCCGTATCCTGATTGTCGACGATCAGGAGGTGAATATCCGCCTGCTCGATCGGATATTACACAACGCCGGCTATGTAGCCATCGAGTCCACGATGCATTCGGGCGAGGTTTGTGAGCTTCACCGCAAAAACCGCTACGATTTGATTTTACTCGATCTTCAAATGCCCGGCATGGACGGTTTCGATGTCATTGCGGGACTCAAGAAACTTGAGCCGGAGGGTTATCTTCCGGTGCTGGTGATCACCGCGTTACCGGGGCACAAGCTGCATGCATTGGAAGCCGGCGCGAAGGATTTCATCAGCAAGCCGTTTGAGCTGGCGGAAGTGCTGGCGCGGGTTCGCAACCTGTTGGAAGTAAGAATCCTGTATATGGAATTGCAACGCAACAATGCGTTGTTGGAGCAACGGGTGCGTGAAAGGACCCATGAGCTTCAGGAAAGCTACCTGGAAACCATTTTCACCATGACCCGTGCGGCGGAATACAAGGATGAGGATACCGGCGCGCATGTACAACGCATCAGTTACTATTGCCGTGAACTGGCACGTGCGATGGGTCGGGATGAAGCGTTTGTCGACACGATCTTCTTCGCGAGCCCGATGCACGATATCGGCAAGATCGGCATCCCGGACCATATTCTGCTGAAGCCGGGCGGATTTACGCCGGAAGAGTGGGAGGTCATGAAGGGACATACCACCATGGGAGCCGGCATTCTCAGCAACAGCAAGTCGCCGTATCTCAAGATGGCCGCTGAAATTGCACTCAATCACCATGAGCGGTGGGATGGCGGGGGGTATCCGGTCGGCAAGCAGGGGGAGGAAATACCCCTGATGGCGCGCGTGGTGAACGTGTGCGACGTTTACGACGCGCTACGGAGCAAGCGGCCCTACAAGCCCGCCTTCGACCATCCCAAGACCGTGGACATCATGACGCAGGGTGATGGCCGTACCCGGCCGGAACATTTTGACCCGGTCGTGCTCAAGGTGTTCAAGCAGCACCACGAATTGTTCCGGGAGATCTTTGAAACCAGCCAGACCAGCGACCTGGCCGGTTCGTATCCCTTCCCGGGCAAAATTCCGGTCACATCAACCAACGTTTCCGGATCAACCAGTGCGAAACCAGACACGCCAGCAGGCCGATCGCCACGAGACTTGCCCCGGATCGCGTAAAGCAGGCCGCCGATACACCGTCCTCCAACAGCAGGGACCGGACCGGTTCATAGAAATGATACGAAAGACCCCAGGGCGCAAGGTTCCGCATGTCCCGGGACATGTCGGACAGGGCGGCGGGAAGCAATAGGGGGAGGTAACACAGGATGCCCAGCGTCCGCGCGCTGGCCTGGTTGCGGCACAACAGTCCAATGGTGATACCCAGTGATCCAAAGCAGAAGCAGCCGGCGACCAGCATCGCGAGATACCGCATGCCGTGCGTACCGGCGGATGTTCCGCTCATCCACTGGAGCAACACCACGGAAACGAGGATCAGCGCCATCCCGTAGGCGAGCTTTGCGGCCAGCCAGTCGCTCTCACGGACAGGCGTTTGCATCCATCCCGTGAGCAGTTGTTTCTCCTTTTCCTCGCCAACCTGGGCCGGGAGTACGATGAAACTGACCAGCAGGACCATCATCAGGATCCAGGTCGGCAGGGTCTGTTGCTTGATCGAGCCGGTTTGAAGAGCTTGAACGGCCGCGATCCATCCCGGGGGATTGTTTTCCACCGCGTCCTGGAGGGTGGCAAGCTGGTGCAGGATATTCAGGGTCTCTGCGGATGCCAGCCGGACGACGGTTAATCGAAGTTGCGGCGTATCGCCGGCCGGCGTCAGGATTCCATCGATCCGGCGGTCCTTGAGCCAGCGCATGGCAACCGTTTCATCCGGCGCCCCGTGCACCACGAACGCACCGGAAGCCCGCCGGATGCTGTCGAGCAGGACCGGCTCATACGATTCGGATTCAAGCAGCGCGATCGTTGCCGGGACCGGGGATGTGTCGGCCGGATCGAGGAACGTCAACGTCACATATACAAACAGGGGAATGCCGAGGATAAGGTAAAGGGTCTTGTTCTTGATGCCGACGGCCAGGTCATGGGCCAGCAGGATGATGACATTGCGGATCATGCGCCCAAGGTCCGATGGCAGGAAGACTGGAAAAATGCATCGGGATCCCCATCGAACACCATCATCCCGCTGTGCAGCGCGAGTATGCGCGTGGCCAGGGACTTGATTTCCTCCGGCCGGTGGGACGAGAACAGGATGGTGGTTCCCCGTGCCTGGACCTGGTGGAACAGGTGGTGGATATCCTCCATGGCTTCAAAGTCCAGGGCGGCTGTCGGCTCGTCGAGCAGCAGCACCGGGGGATCCGTGATGAGTGAACGTCCGATGTTGACCCGCTGTTTCAGCCCCTTGGAGAGCGTCCGCACCGTGCTGTGGCGATAGGGCAGGAGCTTCAATGTCTCCAGGGTATCGTCAACCCGTGAAGCGGGCACGCCGAACAGGCGGGCGAAAAGAAAGAAGTTATAGTTGACGGAAAAGGCCTCGTGAAGATTGGGTGTTTCGGGGACAAACCCGACTTTCCGGACCATGGCCAATCGATCCCGGAGCTCCACCCCCTGGATCGTGACCTGTCCGCTGTCCGGGACCAGCCAGTTTGCCAGGAGCTTGAGCAAGGTCGATTTGCCGGCGCCGTTGGGTCCGACCAGGGCGACTAACGCGCCGGGTCCAACCGCGAAACTCGTCGGGAAAAGCCCCCGGTTTCCCGGATAGCGTTTTGAAAGCCGGGTGACCTCCAACTGCATCTTGTGAATTGTCGGGACAGCCTGCGACGACATCGCGTTCAGGCGATTCGCATGATGACAATGACCAGAATGACCACAACCAGTATGGAAATGACGAAACCCATGGTGATTCCTCCCGCTCTTCAACTCCAAACGGCTTTCCGACCGGCGCGGGCACACGCCCGATGAGGCCGGTCAGAAAGCAAACACGCATGACATCCCCGAAAATATTGTCACGTGGGTTTAAAACGCAAAACGCAGCGCTGCGCCCAGCGTCAGGGTGTCGCCGTCGATGTCATCGGCCATGTCATCCGCGTTGGTCCATTCCGCGAACCGGTAATTGACGTTCAGGTCAAGGTAGATATCCGAAAGGATTTCCAGATCGAGACCCGCCCGCAGTGCGTAGAACGGATCATCGGCAAAATCACCGTCTGCGTAGAGGATCCCGACCCCGACGGCGGCGTAAATGGCCGACCCCAGCACCAGATAGGCTTCCGGTGCGTAGGCGGTGTCGTTCATGCCCAGGAAGTCGTCCGGGAACACTTCAAGATCGACTTCAAGTTTCAGGAGGGCGGCGAGTTCGTGCTGGTAGGTCACCAGCCAGGACAGGCCGTTCTCGTCGAAACGGTCGTCGTCGACATCGTCCAGCATCTTCCAGTAGTTGACGCCCACCCCCAGCCGATTCCCCGTTTCAGCCTGGAGCACCTGCGCGCCGGCGATTAGTCCGATGATCACCAATGTCATGATTCCGATCCGCTTCATGCTGACCTTCCTTTCGTCCTTGTCTTCGAGCAATCCCCACGATACGCCAAGAATCGCCACCGGGCGATGGGGTATAACCCTACGGGTGGGTTGCCGGTGTAGCGGGGGTCAGGGTGCCATCAGCCAGTCCTTGAGCGTGGTGAGCTGGTTTCCCTCGTCGGCGACCGCCCGTATATCCGGGTGGCCGCGCAACCATCGCCAGACATCGGGGCCGTAGGTGTGGAGGATGTCCCGCAAGCGCACGACATAGTAGCCGTAGATGCGCAGGGAATTGGCGGGGGCGGGATACAAACGTGCCATCGATTCGCGTGGAAGAAAGAACCCCTTGCAGAAGAGCGCGGCCTTGTCGCGAAGCCGGGTGGTCCCCCAGAACCGGGCGACGGCGGGCCACATCGACAAGGGTTGACCATTCCGCGGTTTCCGGGAGAAGACCTGATCCCGTGCCAGCGCCTGGAAACGTTCCGTGCCAACGCCGGGATTCAGGGCCTTCATCACCGGTTCCGGCACGGTTATGCCCAGGAACTCGCGGGTAAGCATCAGCGTGAGGTAAACACATTTTCCAGCCCCCGCTTCGCGGGTGAGACGCACCACGAGATCCCAATCGAGGCCGGGATCCTGCCGGAGGAGTTCGGCGATATCGCAAAAAAGTTTCAGGCCGGGTTCATAGCCATGGGTGCAGCCGGCATGCAGGCAGAGATGCAGGAAAAGATCTTCCGGACACAGCACCGCGGTATCAACGCCGGCAATACGGGCCGGTCTCGAACGTTCCCAGTGCCCGGCCGTATCGATGGTGAACGGGAATTCGGACGACAGAATGTTCCAGTGGATTTCCAGGCAGACATCGCGTTTCGGCATCAGGTAGACAAATTCCTGGATATCCCCGCCCACGATCCGGTTCTGGATGGTGGGTTGGCAGCCCAGCGCAAGCAGCAGCCTGTCAACCCGGGGCACGTCCTCCAGCTTTACCAGAAGATCAAGATCACCCATGAACCGGAGGGAGGGACTGCCGTAGACCAGTGCGGCCAGATGGGCGCCCTTCAGTGCGATCACCGGTATAGAATCATCGTGCAGGCGTTGCAGGACCGTGGCCAGGTTATGGAAGAGCCTCAGGTTCCTGGCTGCATTATCGAGACAGGCCTGACGCAAGGCGTTGGTTATGGCGGGCGGAACCGGCAGCTCGGGATGGCCGGTGCGAAGGCGGTGGTAGAGCAGGGGGGATATATGGTGCCGGGCGGATTGCCGGACCAGATCCTCCCAATCGCGCGCCGTCAGCGGGCTGAATCCGCCAACCGGGTCGTGTGCCGGATGCTCGCGCAGGATATCCAGGAGCAGTTGGTCGAGACGCGCAGGCTCCGATGCATCCTCCCGGGGCCGGGCGTCTTCACCGGTAATGCCGGGCCTGCATGTTAAACAGTTTGGCATAGGATCCGCCTGAGTTGAGGAGTGTTTCATGGGAACCGCCTTCGACGATACGTCCCTGCTTCAGCATATAGATGCAATCCGCCATCCGGACGGTCGAAAAACGGTGGCTGATCACGATGGCCGACCGACCGGCGACCAGGCGGCGGAAATTCTGAAAGACATTATATTCCGCCCTGGCATCCATTGAACTGGTCGGTTCGTCGAGGATGACCAGTTGGGCATCGCGCATGAAAGCGCGGGCCAGGGCCACTTTCTGCCACTCGCCTATGCTCAGTTCCTCCCCGTCCTCGAAGCGTTTGCCCAGGATCGTGTCATACCCATGCGGCAACCTTCGGATGACGTCATCAGCGCCTGCGTATTGCGCCGAGGCCTGTATGCGATCGTCGTTGGGCGGGATGGCCGTGTTTCCGAGCCATATATTTTCCCTGGCGGTCAGGTGGTAGTGGGCATAATCCTGGAAAATAACCGCGATTTCCCGACGCAACGCCCGGGAACTCAACTGGCGCAGATCCACGCCGTCGAGGGTGATGGCGCCGCACGTTGGATCGTACAGGCGGCATAATAACTTGATCAGGGTGGTCTTGCCCGAGCCGTTCTCGCCCACCAGGGCCACCACTTCCCCGGGGTGGATGGTCAGGGAGATGTCCTCCAGCGCATGTCGCGATCCTCCGGGATATTGGAAGCTCACATGGTCCAGCTGGATTCCCTGTTGCATGGGGTGGGGCACCGGTTTGGCGGGAACCGGTTCGACGACCGTGGGTTTCAGATCGAGGAACTCGTAGAGATTGGCGAGAAACAAGTTGTCCTCATACAGACCGGCCAGGCTGCCCAGCATGCTCTGAAGAAACCCCTGCACGCGGGTAAAAGCCTGGAAATACATGACCAGATCCCCCACCGTGATGGTTGCCCGCGCCGCCTGCCATACCACGTAGGCAAACGAACCGTAAATGGAAGCGGTGGCAATGGCCTGCGCCGCAAACTCGGCCATCGACCGCCTGCGCGTGATGGCCAGCCGTCCCGTGCGGAGTTGCCGCCTGATCGCGCGGAACCGATCCAGGAAAAGTGGGCCAAGATCAAACAGGCGGACCTCCTTGGCGTGGGTAAGGTCGGTGAGTACCCAGTTGAAATAGGTGGCGTGTCGTTCCAGGGAGGTTTGTTCGCATTGCCATCGATATTGTTTGCCGACATATCGCAATCGGAGGAGGGTGCCGGACAGGACGGCCATGAACAGCAGGGTTGCGATGATCCAGTGGAAGGATACCAGGAGGCCGGCGATTGCCACCAGGGATACCCCGCTCTGGCCGATTTGCGTCAAACGGTTCACGATGCTGACCGGGCGGGAGGGCGCTTCGCGTTGGGCGCGATGCAGGGTGTCGTAATATTTCGGGCTCTCATAGTATTCCAGATCCACCTCGACGGACTTGGCCAGCAGGAGGTCATTCATGTGATCGGTGACGATATAGGACTGCCATTCGGTGACCAGCCCTGCAATCGACCGCATGATGGAGGTAAACAAAGCGGTTGCCGCCATCCCGCCGACGAGCAGCAGGACCCGGCGCAGCGCGAGCCCCTTGTCGGGAGCCGAAAATCCGGCCGTCACGGCGTCCACGATGAGCTTCATGAAATATAACTGGAGCAAGGGTAACAGGCCCTGGATTACCAGGAGCGCCCCGTTCACCAGGGTCCAGTGTTTCGCGCTCTGCCAGACAAAGTTCAAAGCGCGGCCCAGCATCAGGAAATGCTTGAATTTCAGTTTAATCGCTATGGCCAGGTTACGCATAAATACGCCGCATCATCCGGCTTGTGGCGAAGGTTTGGCCGGTTCAGGTTTTCCCGGCGCGGTATCGCAGCCGGTTTCAAGCGCCTGCTCAAGCGCCTGCCAGAAGGCGCCGGTCAGGCTGATGTGCAGCAGGTGTGTGGGGATCACCCGGGCCAGGGTACAAAGGTTGTCGAACCGTTCCTGGTACAAGGCGCGGAGTTCATCCTTGCGCAGTCCCGCGGGCATGAACATGGATGCCTGTCGAACGCACTCTATCAGGAGGCTGACCGCCTGCCCGGGCCCGATACGTTCCGCCCGGTCCTTGTCGGCCCGGGACAGGAGAAAAATGCCCCGGAGCGGCACCGGGTTCTGCACGTCCCAAACGCCACCGGGACCGCCCGCATGGAAACGGCTCCAAGTCGGCCAGGGGTGGGCCCAATAGGCGCCGTGCGGATCCCGCACCACCAGGGTGGTATCGTCGGACAGCGAATGCCACGGAGCCGGGAGTCGGTTGCTGGCCGTGGTTTTACCGGTCCCGCCCGGCGCCGCGAGGATCACCCCCCTGCCATCCCGCACCGCGAGCGCCCCGTGGACAAGGACACCGCCCCGGGACTGTGATTCACGGGCAAAAACCAGTGATAACCGTACGAGATTTACAAAGGGTCCGCCCCAGCGGTCATTCGGGCTTAACATGCAAACCACGACGCCCTCCGGGTCGGACGCCAATGGAACATAACAATTTGCCAGCGTGGTATGCGCGTCAACCTGGACCAGCAGCCGTCGCGGGTTGGAAGGCGCCGCCTCGCCGGGCCCGGCGGGTCCGTGCAGCTTCATGGTGTGGCCGAGTTGGGAAACAATGGCTGCGGCCTCCTCGTTGCCGGCGGATATCCTCCAATGACTCCCATCCGCCAGGGTGAGGGACTGCAACACCGTGCGGGTGAGCAACTGACGGGTGATCTGCCGCCGTTCGGCTGAGTCATCTGGTTTCCGATGGCATGGGGACTGCTGTCCGGGAAGCGCCGTCGCATCCACCAGCAGGTGAAACGGCCGCTGGATCTGCCATTGATGCCGGTGATTGTCGAATCGCCCGATGATGCGGTGTCGCATCTGAAGCTGGAATTGATCCTGACCCTGCCCGTGGAAGATGACCACCTGGGGGCGGAAGGAGGCGGGCAACAACCGGGCGAACAATCCCCGGTACGACAGGAGCCGGTAAACGGGGTGCAGGAGCGGTGATACGCGGCGGTCCATGCGTTGTTGCCACCGGAACCAGCGACTGGCAATCCGGCCGAGCCGTCCGCCGGCGATCCGGCGTCGTTGCTGCCCGCGCCAGGCGGCCACGACCCGGCCTTTTATGCTGGCCGGTTGAACGAGTTCAGGATCTTCCCGGTTATTGTTGTCGCCGCAGGTGGAGATGCCGTGGGGGGTTACGCGGATAATGCGGTGGACGACCGGTTGATCCGTCGCCGGGGGGAGGAAATACACGACATCGCCAACGTGTGCGGGACGGGAATTATAGGGTATAATCTCCATGACTTCCGGCTCGCGCAGTGTTGGATTCATGCTGGGGCCAACATAGGCGGCGAAAAACATGAGGGTGGACCCGTATTATCGTGCAGGGGAACAAGGGGTGATGGTGGCCGGTTGTGATCGTGACTGGTCGGTGATCAGCCGTGAAGCCGGGAAGAGCCCTGCTTTTTCCGCCTGTTCACAGAACCAATAAGGAGCCCACAGACTGCCCTTGCTGTAGTAGTTCTGGGCCACGCACGACCCCAGGCAGCGCTGTTTCATCAGGCATTGTCCACAGACCCCTTCCAGTTGCCGGGGTAACCCCTCCCGCAGGGCCTTCAGGATGGTGTTTTCCTGCCAGACGGTCTTCAAGGAATCCTTCCCGACGGTGCCGAAGATGAGGTCGGGCACCTGTTCGCCGATCCCGCAGAGCGCGTATTGGCCACTGGCGATGACGCCCAGGATGCCGAAGATCCCGCAGGCGCTGTTTCCCTCCCGGCTGGCGATGCGGTGAAGGGGCCGGAACGCGGGCGGGTAATGGAAGACGAGTTTCAACGGGGTTTGGGGCGCCAGATCCTGTTCGACATGTCGTCCCAGGGTGATGAGTTCTTCGATCGGCAGGGTCTCCTGATGTTCGTGAAGTTGCTCGCCCCGTGCGGTTGGTTGGACCACGTTGAACTTGAGTGAGGCCGCGCCCAGGGCCGCGACCATCTCCACCATCGCGTCCACCTGTCCGACATTGCTTCGCATGACCGTAAAAATGACCTGCGGCCGTATGCCGGCGGCCGACAAGTTGCGTACCGCCTGCCGGGCGGCATCGAAGGATCCCGGCACCCCGCGCACCCATTCGTGGGTTGCGGCATCCAAACCGTCGATGCTGACGGACACGAAACGCCGGGGGGACAGGGCGATGGCGGCGGCGATTTCCGGTGTGCACAGCAGGCCGTTGGTCTCGATCGTCAGCTTGAGGTCCTCGCGCCGCACAATTTCCAGGAGGCGGGTAAACCGGGGGTGCATCAACGGCTCGCCGCCGGTAAGTTTCACGCCGATCAACCCGAGGGGTTTGGCTTCGCGGATGGCCGTCTCGAACACTTCAACCGGCAGGGTGGGATACCGGCTGCCGGTGGGGTCGAACCGCGGCCCCATCCAGCAATGGCGGCAGGCAAGGTTGCATCCTTCGGTCAAATAGAAATACAACGTGTTGATCGTGCGCTGGCCGGCTGGTTCAATCTGCTGCGGGGTGGGGGCGTCCGGATTTGTCATGGGATTGATCCGCCTTCCTTGAGGAATTTTCGCAAACAAGCATCCGGACTGGGGTGGTTGATCGTTCCGGTCAACGTATAGGCCAACCCCGGACAGTTTCCGGTGCAATACGGGACGTAGGAACAACCGGCGCAAAAGGGAAACGTGGTCAAGGGAATCGTGTGCCGGTCACGGAGCTGGTTCAACGCCGGGCTGTTCTGCCACACATCGAGCAGGGAATCGCGGTTGATGCGGCCCAATTCGATCTCGGCCAGCATGCTGCAGGGAATGATCGCTCCGTCGGCGCGGACGGAAAGCTTGTTGGTCGGGCATCCGCAGGCCGTGAGATGGCCCCCCTTTCGAAAGGGCGGTGCACCCGTGGCTCGTGCCGATTCCATCCGACGCCACATGCGCCCGTCGGTCAGGGGGCCGGCGAGTGCCGCGATGCGCCCGGGGTATTGTTCGGCGAGGCGCAGCAGGGTTGCTATCGCCTCCATTCGTTCCGGAACGGTCAACAGGACATCCTGTGCATGTTCCCGGCAGTTGCCGATATATCCGGCCGCGTTGGTACCGAAACTCGGCAGCCCCAGTTCAACCAGCAGGAAGCGGGCAATGGCGTCCAGGTCGTGAACGTTGTTCCGATGAATCGTGACCCGCACGGCCACATAGATCCCATGGCGTTGCAGGATGCGAATACCGCGTATCGCCCCCTCGAAAGTGCCTTTCCCCCGACAGGAGTCGTGGATGGGAGCGGATGCTCCATCCACCGATACCTGGACATAATCGCACCGGCCGGTGCGGACGATATACGCGGCGATATCGTCGGTAATCAGCGTTCCGTTGGACAGGAAGGAGAAACGCATCCGGTTCCGGACAACGCCGTCGAGCAGCGCCGGCAGGTCTTCCCGGATGAACGGTTCTCCGCCGGCCAGGGTGACATTCATCACGCCGAGCGATCCGAGTTCGTCGAAGAACGTAAGCCATTCTCCGGTGGGAACGTCCTGATATGCCATGGCTGGATTGTTGAAGAAATAGCAGTAATGGCAGCGCAGGTTGCAGCGGGCGGTGAGCTCAATGCTGAGGCTGCGCGGGGCACGCATCAGTCGCGCGGTAACCGGTTCATCTGCAGCCTGGAGGGATTGAGGCATCGGTTTATATCATTTCCATTCCAAACCCACGAACCCGGTTTGCGCCAGCCGGTTCACAAAGGCGGTAATTTCGGCCGGGGCGGTGTCCGGGATATCCGCAAAGCTGCCGGTTATTTCCGACACGAGATGGTCGACGGTTTGTGTGCCGTCCATTTTTTTCCATAGTGCCACACCCACGGGGTTGGTTCCCACGGCATCGGCCGTATCGGGATTGAATAGGACCGCCCAGTCATCGAACTCTTCACGCAAGACAACGCTGGGGTTGGCAATCGGCCGGTCTGTCATTTTCATGTTGTAGGGTCTCCATTTGTGGTCGGTCCGTTGACGTCGGTGGTACGCAATCCAAGTTCCTCCGCCGGGCGGAGGCGTATTGCGACAACGCTCAAAGCGACAGTCGGGACCGATGTTGCACCCGTATCCTGCGTGCAACATCCCGTGGTCCCTGACATCGTCATCCGGTTAGTCGGCAATGCCGGCCGTACAGGCGACGAGTGCTGCGGTGCCTTCCGAGCAGGCGTTGAGTGCGTTGACGCCCGCGGTGCAATCGTTGGTTGCGGCCGTTCCGGCCGTGCAGTCCGTGGTGGCCGTAAGCCCGGCCGTGCAAGCGATCGGGCCTGGGGCCTCCGCCGCACCGGCAGAACAACCCGCATCGGCCGCACCGGCGGTGCAATCGGCCGCATCCGCTGCGCCGGCCGCGCATACGGCCGCCGGTATGACGGAACTGCCCGCTGCGCAGACGCCGGATCCTTTGGCCATCTCGCCCAACGGCACAAGAATCGGAGCTTGGTAAGTTGATTTTTTATTCTTCTTCATTTGTCATCCACCTTTGGTTTGAACCGATTCAATTGTGCCTTTGTGATTTAAACCTTGTGATTTAAACCTCGCAAAAAGTATAGGGTTTGGGTCAAAGGGTCGATATGGGGTATAACCCTACCATGGGATGGCGATGGAATTCCGGCAATGCCGGGGTGGCAATAACGGGACGGTGCCGGTCTTGCGTTGCAACCGTCTGGCGAAACGCGGCTTATAGTATTGTCAACTGGACGCTGCTCTCGATGATGCCCGACTGGATGGCGTAACGGGTGATACCCGCCGTATCGTGGAGATCGAGCTTGTGCATGAGATGGTCGCGATGTTTTTCGACGGTTTTGACGCTGATGTCCAGTTCCGCCGCAATCTGCTTGTTGGCTTTGCCTTCAGCAACCAGTTGCAGCACTTCCGCCTCACGTGGACTCAGGCGATTGCCGTGTGGCCGGACCTGGCCTTTTCGATCGAGCGACGACGTTTTGCGCTGGTCTAATCGCCGGGTGATCGTGGGGCTGTAATAGGTGTTGCCTTTGTGAATTTCCCGGATCGCTTCGGACAGGAGATGCGCCGACGTCTGCTTGATCAGGTATCCGGTTGCCCCCAACGCGGTTACCCCTTCGACATAGGCTTCATCCCCGTGTGCGGAAAGGATGAGTATCCGGGCCTTCGGGTTGACCTGGCGAATCTGGCGGGTTGCCTCCACCCCGTTAAGCAACGGCATGGCAATGTCCATAATGACAACGTCGGGTTGGAGTTTCAGGGTCATCGAGACAGCCTGACGGCCGGTGGCCGCTTCGCCGATCACCTCGATATCAGGTTCCGTCGCCAACAGGCTTCGAAGGCCCTCCCGTACGACCATGTGGTCTTCCGCCAGCAGGACCGTGATGTGTTTTGCAGCATTCATGTGGGTTTCGGCTTTCTGTTGTTCCGGCTGAACGGGAGCTGTGCCCGGATGGTGGTGCCTTTGCCGGGAGAGGATTCGATCGTGAATCTGCCGCCGACCATTTCCATGCGTTCCCGCATGCCGAACAGCCCAAGATGCTGCCCCTTACGGGCATGTGACATGGCGGCAATGTCAAAAGATTGACCGTCGTCCTGGATCTGCATGCACAAGGTGTTGGCCTTCCGCAGGATGGTCACGTCCACCCGGGTGGCGTGCGTGTGGCGGGCGACGTTGCTCAGCGCTTCATGGGCGACGCGGTATAAGGCCGTGCGCTTGGCATTGCTCAACGTTTCCACGGCGGGAACCGCTGTCAAGGTGACGTGGATTCCCGTCTCGGTGGAAAACCGTTTCGTGAATGAGTGCAGGGCGGGGATAAGCCCCAGATCATCCAATACGGTCGGCCTCAAGTCGTAGGCGAATTGATGGACGATATCGACTGATTTCTCCACCAGTTTCTGCGTGTGTGCGATGTTTCGCGCGAGTTCCTTGTTGTTGACTGTGGATTCCAGTTTCAGGCTGGCCAGCCGGACGTTGATGTTGGACAGGACCTGGGCGATGACGTCGTGCAGTTCCCGGCTGATCCGCTTGCGCTCCTCCTCCTGGGTCCACAGGATCCGGCGGGACAGGAGCCGCATTTGGGATTGGAGGCGCTTCGATTGACCCAATAATTCAGCCGTGTGAATGATACTCCGCTGAAGCGACCGTTCCACAACCTTGCGTTTGGAAATTTCCTTGATCAGCGCATGGTTCGATGACAACAGTTCCAGGGTGCGCAGGTTCAGCAGTTGGTTAAGTTTGCTGAGACGGGCTTTTGTTTTCAGCGCCGTGGTGTGCGTTTTCTCCAGGGGCAGGATGGCATGGGCAAAGAAAACGCTCGACCGTTTGATGATGCGTTCAGGGGACACGGACATGTTGTCCGACAGCTTGAGGCGAAGGACGGCTTGTTCATGGATGGAGGCCAGTTTCAGCGTCTCCATGCCACAGCGAAGCGCCTGGCGTCCCAGATGGATTGCCGGTTTCAAGTTCGCCGTCGAGGCCTGCCGGAGATATCGGCGCAAGGCCGCCTGATACCGAAGCCCCAAGGCATTGGATTTACCGGGTGTTCTGTTTGGCGTTTTCATTTACAAAATGAACGACCTCATTGGTGGATTTTACAACCAATCGTTGGGTGTCGGCAATTTCTTTATGGAGTCCTTCGGTGTTGGTTCGGGCCTTGTTTTTCAGTATGCCAAGGCGAAGGTTAACGGCTGCCAGGATCTGGGCGATTTCGTTGTGAAGCCGGTGGCTGGTATTGAACCGCTGATCTTCCTGCACCGAAATAATATTTCGTGTCAAAAGCCGTACATGTTGCTGTAATTTATCAGACTGCCGTAACAGTTTTTGGTGGTGTCGCCCGCTGGTCTTGAGGACTTT
>Ga0208374_1000460_pt1 | contig 17443 bp, 14 predicted proteins | sample RifOxyC3_FD_184037 | JGI IMG/M metagenome (GOLD analysis project Ga0208374, IMG submission 184037) | Groundwater microbial communities from Rifle, Colorado - Rifle Oxygen_injection C3 (SPAdes) | ecosystem: Environmental > Aquatic > Deep subsurface > Groundwater | place: Rifle, Colorado, USA...
CACTTCCCACAAATCTTTTTGAATTTTTGGTTCTGTCTTTTTGCTAGGAAAAGTAATAATTCCTGTAAAACCCAAATGCAAACCAAATTCTAAATATTTTTGGGCAACTTCCCAATCTCCACTAAAACAATGTACAACTCCTCTGATTGGCTTTGGTAATTCTTCCAAAACGGCTATCAATTCTTCATGAGCATCACGAACATGAATGACAAGTGGCAAATTATGCTTCTGCGCAAAATGATATTGTGCCAAAAAAATTTCTTTTTGTTTTGCCAATACTTCTTCAACTGTTTTGTCTTTTGGAACATGGTACAATTCAAAACCACATTCCCCTACTGCAATTACTTTGTCTGACTTAACAAGTTCAGCAAAATATTCTTCATCAAAACTTTCTTCACGAGAAACAAAAGATGACTCTTCTTCATCGACATAAATTGGAAACAAATGAATAGGATGAATGCCAATAGACGCAAAAATATTGTCATGACTTTCTGCCAGCTCGACAGCTTTTTTACTAGTGTCCTTTTGGGTACCTATCGCATGCAACCAAATATTTTTCTCAGCACAAATTCTCAGTACATCTTCACGTTCCTCATCAAAACCTTTGAATTGTATATGACAATGCGAATCGAAAATCATAAATAAAAATTAACAATTAGCAATTAATAATACCTATATCAATGTACTTCCAAATTACAAAATTAAAATTTTATAAAGATTAATATAATCTTCCTCCCCACTCTACAACAGTAAATCCTTTACGTTCTGGAGTTTTTAAGTATGGTTCAGGAACATTATACAAAGGATAATCTAGTGCTTGATAATCCATAAAAACACGGATAACAGTATCTGGTTTTGGTTCGACTGTAAGAGGTGCCATTTCTTCAAAAGTAGCTTGAGGTAAAAAAGTCACGAAAACATAAGGCTTCACAGTAAGCTTTTCTTCCCAAAATTCCATGAAATCAGCACTTTCTTTTTCGTTCATACCAAGTTTTGCCAAAATCTCAAACATTCTACTTGATACATCTTCTCTTGACATGACGAAACCATAACAAGGTCTTGTGTAGTCATAAGAATATCCTTCCCAAAACAAATATGGATATTCTGTTTCATTTTTATAATTGAAAATTTCACTATCCGGTGTAGCTTTTACAAACCAACCATCACGACCATAATCTGGATCACTGATAGACAATCCTGCTTTTGGTTCTACTTGTACATGTACATCTGTTTCTTCTTCTGGATAAAGATATATTACTGGTTTCCCACATTCAACCATGGATTGATATTTTGCTTTTCTAAAAGCTAACCAATCCCCTTGAGGATTTTTCCAGAATACCATAGGCATGTCTGAAATAAAATCTTGCCATTTTTCTTCATCAGTCATGCTATCATACTTTATACCTTCTGTAGACATATAACCACTATAACCCCAAGCAAACAATTCTTTATAAAATTCATTATTTTCAACATTTGTAAGAGTATAAATTTTATCTCCTTTGCTTGTAGTACCAACAACTTCTAAGTTGTCTTCACTAAACCAAGATTTTTCATTTACAACATTTGGAAAAGCTTTCAAATATGTACCACATATTGAATAAAATTCTCCTGCAGGTGCAAAAGCATCTTTTGTATCAGCACCTTTTAACCAACTGACAGATAATTTACTTTGAAGACCATACAGTGTTTTATCGACTATAGTAGACAAATCAAAAAAGTAAGGTAAATAACCATATTTAGCTACAGCACCATCTGGTAATACGGCTTCATATTCAGCTCCTACTTTATATAGAGAACCTAGGTCTTTATCTTTAAACAAAATAGTTGAATCAATAGGGATACTAGAAAATTTATTTTTTTCTATATTCAAGACACCACCCCTATTTGAAGATAAACCAGTATTTTCAAAAGAACTTGAATCGCTATCTCGCAAAAATTCACTAAAAATCAATTTACTGTCTTCTCCTGGAATATCCAAAACTGTTTTAGGTACTAATTTTTCATACAAATCATAACTTACAAAATTTTGACATATACTCATTGATGAACATTGTATTGTATTATCAGACATGACAAACACAAAATCATTGATATTCTCATCATAAAAAGCAAAACTATCAGTATAGCCTGATCCCATTTCAATATATTTTTGTGATAACAAATACAATGTTCTACCTGCCAAAGTGCTTGGTTCTTTTATCTCCCCAACCACAAAACCATAAATCTTTTTAAGACTTTCTACATCTTCATCAGATACCACAACCATAGCATTATCATCATATTGAGGTAAAACAATTCTACTATTTAGTTTTTTAACCAATTCTTTTTGTTCATCATTCAAAACTCTTGCACCACCGTACCAATCTACTACTATATCTTTATTTTCCAAAGAAGCTGAATAATCTTTCTTTCCATCTAACATTTCATCGTATTTTGATAAAATCTCAACTTTATTTTCTAATGTGTTCGAATTATCGTTTTGTACTACTTTGTTATCATTATTTACAATTTTAGAACTATCAGCTTTAAAAAATAACAAGAACATCACAACAAACAAACATACAAATAAAACGACAATTGAAGCTACCAAAAAATACAAAAGACCGCGACTCATTGAGACTTGGTTTTTGTGTTCTTCGGGTAATTGTCCTGACGTACCTTGTGGTATATTTTCATCCATATAATTATATTATTAAAAAATTATTTTTTATTTAATTTTGATTTAGTCGAGATAAGAAAGTTTAATTCCTTGTAGTTTACTACAAAGATATTTTTTTCATATCTTGTAAGATTACTATAAAATAGTTAATTTACAAAAGAAAATTCATCTATATTATAGTCTTTTATATTGTTTTTTGCAAACAAGTCTTTTACAAAATTTTGTGCTTGTGTGTAATCCATTCTAGTTGCGTTATTGTCTTCATAAGTAAATGGAAACAAATAAAATTTTATTGTTTTATCCTTGTATAATACTCCACCCAAAGCAAACCTGTTTTTATCCTTATTTAATTCAGAAAAAGAATCGACTATAAACTTATTACTATAAACATCAGCTATTTCTTCAGAAGCTTCTTCTTCTGGCAATAAAAAATCAAAACCATACAAGAATCTATCTTCATTCCCTGACAAATTTTTTTTCAAAATATTCAATTCTTCTACTGATAATTCTTTATTCCCAAACATTAGAAAGCTTGTCAAACTTTTTTCTGTTTTTTCACCCTTGCTAAAGTAAGGAGAATAATAACTAGTAATATTATCCGCACTCTTGTCCCCTACTATTTGAGCCGAGTTGTCATGTTTTTCCAAAACAACTTTTTGAGTTTTGTATTTTTCCATTATCTTCATCAAAGTATAAAGACTTGGAACAGAGTCTATCTCTAGTTTTTCTAAGCTAGCAAAATCAAAAGACTTGATGACATCGATACTGAGTTCATCGTGAAAATTGGAAACATTCCAAGTCTGATAATGAGAAAAATCAATGGAAGATACAAAAACCGTATCAGATGGTAAAATTTCTATCAAATTATTAATAAATTCATCCATCTTTTCTTCTCCTATATCTCCTTTGAAAATAAAAGGAAGTACCTTCGAATCAGGTAAACTCTTTTTCACAAATGGCAAGATACCATAAATAGAATGCTCATCGTTTATTACATCTTCTTCTATACTCACTAGTCCTTTTGTCTTCAGATTAGCAACTATTCCCCTATTGGTACTTAGATCTCCATATGGCGTATGCCAGTCGTATTCACTGGAGATTATCTTCCCATAACCTTTGTAAAAATGATTCGGACCAAATACAACAATAGTAGAAGGATTCTGTTCTTTCAAATTTTCAAAAAAACTAGAATCTAAATAACCAGCTAGCAAATGATGAGGTACTATACCACCTTTTATCATCGGTAAATTTTTTTCTAACTTTAGATCTTGATAAAATCTATCAAAAAAATCCTTGTCCCAAGGAGCTGTGTAATGATAAGAGATACTTTCTTCGACAACTTTTACTTCATTTTCCACATTACTTTGAAGTGAGCATCCAGGCAATAAAAAAATAATCAAAAATAAAAAAGTAAAAGTTTTTTTCATATTTAAAATATCCAAGACAAATCTATGACAAAAAATGCTATTACGAGAAGTACTACTAACAAAAAGATAATAATCTTACGCAAAAAAGCCGTGACATTTTCTACTTTTTCCAAAGTATTTTTTGCTTTATCCAGTTTATCTAAAAAAGAAAAATCGTTTTTAAATTTTTTTTTCATAAAAAATTATCTTACAACATTTTCTACATAATCCACTGTAGAATGCAAAAGTTGTAAAGCCTGTGGCAACAGTGGAATAAAAATAGAGGCCATATTACTAAGTATAGGTGCGATAGTAGAGTGAGCCAAACCAGACATTATATTTTCAGAAAGTGGAATTCTCTCTATAAAATAAACAAACAAACCTAAACTCAAAATACCTTCTAACAAACCTAACCCCAAACCAAACAAACGATTGAAAGTTTTGACAAAAGGGATGATAGAAACAATTTTAAAAATCCTATCAATAAACCAAAACAGGACACCAAGAGCGCTTGAGATAACAAAAAAAGCAATAATAAACATGAGTACTTTACTTGTATTCAGTTGCCAGCCAGTAAAAGATGTCAGCCAGTTGGCCAAATCTAGATAATAACGACCAGCCAAATAAACACCCAAAAAAGTACCAACAAGTGATCCAAAAGCTCTCACAAAACCAGACCAAAATCCATAAATACCAAAACCTCCAATAATAATTAAAAAAATAATATCGGTGAAGTTCATAAAATATATAATAAAAATTATACTCTTATATTACTATAATTTACTAAAAAAGTAAAAAACTACCAATGTGGTAGTTTTAAAAAGATTTGAGCTACGGTGGACGGACAAGCTCAATACTCTCAAACGGAGATCGAAGCATATTGGTTTCCCCGCCTACCTGCCAATCGTCACATTTAGAGATTGGCCTGTCCGTCCACCGGAGACATAATATAATACATTTTATTTATAAAGTCAAGAGTCTGTTATCAATAAAAAAATGACCTTATAAAAAAGTCATTTTATTTTTTGAGTGTGAAGTATAAAGTTTTTAATATTCTGTCAAATTATTTTTCAAGTCTAGGGAATAAAATTTCAGCTTTTTTAATTTCACTTCCCTCTTTTAATTTTCCCCAAACTATTTCTTCTTCTAGAGTTCCTACTTCTGTAATTCCTAGTTGTACCAAGATTTTGTTTGCAGTTGCAGGAATAATTGGTAGAATCAATATAGCAATAAGACGCAAACTTTCAACCAAAGTATAAAGTAGATTTGAGATATCTTCACCCTTTTTAGCTTTTTCCCAAGGCTTTTCTACTGAAATAAGAACATCAAGTTTTCCTACAAGTTCACTTATCAATTTTATAGTTGCTTCAAAATCAAAATTATCAAAACTATCCAAATATGTTTGCAAAAACTTCAATTCATGATTTTCATCTTTATTTCTAGCTGGTATTTTAAAATCACTATATTTTTCTATCATTGTCAAAACTCTTGAAGTAAGATTACCAATACCATTTACCAGATGAGCAGTATAAAATTCTTCGAAACGAGAAATTGAAAAATCTCCATCTTTGGTTGATGAAACTGCTCCAAGAAGATAATAACGCACAGCGTCAGTTCCATATTTTTCTACAACATCTTTTGGATCTATAGTATTTCCTAGTGATTTACTAATTTTTTCTCCTTCATTTGTTAAATAGCCATGTATAAATTCAGATGTAGGTAATTCCAAACCAGCAGACAAAAGCAAAGCCGGCCAATATAAAACATGAAATTTACCTATACCTTTACCAATCACATGAACTACTTCCCTACTATCTTGCCCAACTTGATTCCAATATTTTTGAAACAATTCATTATCTTCTTCACCATAATTCAAAGCTGTAATATAATTGGACAAAGCATCCACCCAAACATACATGATTTGGCTTTCGTCACCTGGTACAGGCACTCCCCAATTGTGAGCACGTTCTGCACTACGAGAAATACTAAAATCTTCAAGACCTCTTTCGATAAAAGCCAACCATTCATTTTTACGAAAGTCTGGATTGACTTTTATAATATCACTATACAAAAGTTCTTTTAATTTTTCTTGATAATTTGATAATTTGAAAAACCAATTTTCTTCTTCAACAACTTCTGGCTCAGTCTTATGATCTGGACATTTACCATCTTCCAAGTCTTCTTCTTTGTAAAAAGCTTCACAACCTACACAATATAAACCTTTGTATTTTCTTTTTTCCAAATCTTCTGATTTGAAACTCAACCAAAGTTTTTTTGCACCTTTGAAATGTCTTTCTTCAGTAGTACGAATAAAATCATCAAATGAAACATTCAAATAATCTTTAAAGTTGTAAAAACCTTTGTAATATTCATCTACAAATTCTTGTACTCCTTTGTCTGCTTTCTCAGCTGCCTGCACATTTTTCAAAGAGTTTTCATCTGTACCAGACAAAAAGAAAACATCCTTACCCAATAATCTTTGATAACGAGCAACGGCATCGGTTTGAATGTATTCCAAAGCATGTCCAATATGTGGTTTACCATTTACATATGGAATAGCGGTGGAAATGTAATATTTATTTTTCATATAATTTTAAAATCTATTACTTACTAATAATAACAACAAATTCTCCTTTATCTTTGACCTGCATTTCAGCCAAACCACCAACAGTCCCACGATAAATAGTTTCAAATTTTTTAGTCAGTTCCCGACAAATACAAATCTTGGTCTCAGGTTGTAAAAATTCTTGTATACTATCAATAGCTTTTAGAATTCTATGATTTGATTCATAAAAGCAAGTTGTCTGTTCAATATTTTTTAAATTTTGGAAATAAGTTTGTCTTCCTTTTTTTTGTGGAGGAAATCCAAGAAAAATAAATTTGTCAGTTGGAAATCCAGAAATTGATAAAGCAGTAACTACAGCAGAGACTCCAGGAATTGGAACGATTTCTATTTCAGAATTATTTTCTAATATTTCAAAAATCAATTTATTTCCAGGATCAGAAATTCCTGGTGTACCAGCATCAGAGACTAGAGCCAGATTTTTTCCTTCTTCGAGTAAACTTTTTATTTCAGAAACTTTTTGTTCATCACTATGTTGGTGATAACTAATAGTCTTGGTACTTATTTCATAATGATTCAGAATCTTTTGAGTCACTCTAGTATCTTCGCACAACACAAAATCGACACTTTTCAATGTTTCTAAAGCACGCAAAGTAATATCTCCCAAATTCCCAATAGGAGTTGCTACTATGTATAGTTTCCCAAAATCAGTTGTCATAATCATTACTTCTTAATTATTACTTCTTATATAATAACAAATTTGGCAAAAAAATCAACTATTGACAAAAGAATAAAATTATGCTAAATTAAGCTATCAAATTTGAGTACTCCACTCCTGTTTGATTAATAAAAATAAGAAAAAGGACTAAAAAAGTGACTTGGAAGGAAACATTAAATAAATGCACCGAAATTGGTGCTACAATAGGGATCGTCATAGGTCTCTTCCTAGGTCCCAAATACATGGACTTCCTCGCAGGCATATTTATAGGACCTTTCCTATGTTCTTTTCTTGGGATTATCTTAGGAGTCGTGGTAATCCCTTTTGTGAAGTGCATTCACTCCTTTTTCAACTATCTCAACCAACAATGGAGATAAAAAACAAAACGTGGGCGAAAAGAAGAGGTACTTCTCTAGCCCACCCAGATATTATCTTGCAAAAACAAGATTTTTTTTTGTTTTTATGATATAATTAAATTTTAAAATAAATAATAAAATATATGAAAAAAAGTCTCACTTTTCTGACCATCATCAGTCTACTACTACCAAACATCGGTTTGGCCACAGAATTCAACCCAAACTTCATCATTACCGATGAAGCTATGCAAAATAAAGACGCCATGAATGCTACAGATATTCAAATTTTTTTACAAGAAAAAAACAGTTACTTAAGTAACTTTGTTACAGAATATATAGACGGAACCAATCGTAAAGCTTCTTATGTTATTTATGATTCTGCACAAAAATATAATATCAGTCCAAAATATTTGCTTGTAAAACTACAAAAAGAACAAAGTCTAGTTACAGAAGATAGTCCAACTCAAAAACAACTTGATTGGGCAGCTGGTTTTGCTGTTTGTGATAGTTGTGCGATGGATGATCCAAAAATACAAGAATACAAAGGCTTCGTCAATCAAGTAGATAGTGCCGCAGCCGTCATGCGTAGTTATTATAATAAATATACTTCACAAAGTTGGATAAAACGTGCCGGACAATCTTATACAATAGATGATGAAATAGTGACACCAGTCAACAATGCGACAGCTTTTCTATATACTTACACTCCTCATTTACATGGTAATGAAAATTTTTGGACTATCTGGCAAGCTTGGTTCGAACAAAGCTATCCAGATGGTACTTTGGCAAAAACTTCCGATAGCTCAGATATCTACCTAATTCAAGATGGTAAAAAAAGAAAAATTGCCAACATGACTTCTCTTGTCACTCGTTTTGATCAAAATCTAATTATCACAATTCCAGCATCAGAACTTACCAAATTAGAAACAGGAAGTGAAATAAAATTACCAAACTATGCAATAGTCAATGCCCCTTCTGGCTACTACTTACTAGACTATGAATATAAAAGAAAATTTGATAGTTACGAAGTAGTCAAAAAAATTGGTTATAATCCTGATGAAGTAATAGATGTTACAGAAAGTGATTTAAGTGATTACAGTCTAGGTGAACCTATTAGTCTAAATGAAGATAATGTCACAGGTAAAATATTGAAACTAAAAGTAAATGGTGAAATGTATTACATAAAAGGCAATAAATATTATCCTATAATTGACAAAAACATAGCCAAAATAAATTTTCCAGACTTGACAATAGAAGATGCTGAAGTTTCTGAATTTAGTACTTTAAATCGTATGGATCCTATTTTACCAAAAGATGGTGCTATCATTGGTATAGAAGGTTCCCCTTATATATATGTAATGGAAAATGGTAAAAAAAGACATATCGCTGATGAAAAAGCTTTCAACACTTATGGCTACAATTGGAACAATATTATCTGGTTGAATTTCTATTCAGGACTTATCATACCAGATGGTCAAGCCTTGCAATTAATTGAACAACTTGATAATTTAGATATGGCTAATAAAGTAGAATAACTAAACAATATGCCCATAGTATTTGCAGCAATTACCCCACACCCACCTATACTAATTGCAAGTATTGGTAAAGGAAAGGAAAATAAAATACCAAAAACAATCGACGCCCTCTCAAAATTAGAGCAAGACTTATACATAAGTAAACCTGATGTTTTAGTAATTTTATCACCTCATAACCAAATCTTTGAAAAAGTCTTTTCCCTAAATCTTTGTGAAAAGTTTTCTTCTAATTATGAAAAATTTGGTGACTTTTCTACAGAAGAAAATTGGATAGGAGAAATGATACTACCTTATATTGTAAAAGAAAAATCTATTGAAAAGAATCTAACTGTACAACTTATCACAGAAAAAAAACTTGATCATGGTACAACGATACCTCTACACATGCTCACAAAAAATCTAAGTAATATAAAAATATTACCGATTGGTGAATCAAAGCTGTCACCAAAAGAACAATTAAATTTTGGGAAACTACTCTATGAAGTATTTTCCGAATCAGAAAAACGAATAGCCATCATAGCTTCTACTGAACTTTCACAAGCTCTCAACAGTGACTCTCCTGCAGGTTTTCACAAAGCAGGTCAAGAATTTGATGGCAAAATAATTGAATTATTACAAAACCACAATACAGCTGGCATAGCTCAAATAGACTCTGAAATTGTCGAGAAATCATCTCAATGCGGGTATAATTCTCTTTTAATACTACTTGGTTGTCTAAAAAACATAAACTATAATTTCAAAAATTTATCTTATGAAACAACACTAGGTATTGGTTATTTAACAGGCGAGTTTGTTTTTTAAATAAAATTTTATTTGTGATTGCAAAAATAATACCAATAAAGAGATTGCCACGAAATTTTTCTTCTTTTGATTATACAGTAGCAGAAAACATTGAAGACTCTCTCAAGGTAGGACAACTAGTCGAAATACCATTCCGCTCCAAAAACATTTTTGGAGTTGTTTTTAGTATCGAAAAGAGTGACAATGAAAAATTAAAAGATATAAAAACTATAATAAATGAAACACCAATTTTTACGAAAAAACAATTAGAAATGTATATAATTCTTGCTGAAATATATCTAGTCTCACCTACTACCTTTCTCAAGATGGCTCTACTACCTTTACAAAAAAGAAAGCTAGGAAAAATAGAATTAAAAAATATAGAAAAAATAGAAACAAAAGAAATAAAAAATTCTTATTTTTTTTACCAATCAAAACAAGAACACAAAAAACTTTTCAAAGAAATAACTGCCAATACTCTTATTATTGTACCCGAAGTCAGACACATAGAAGAATTGAAAAAAATGCTCCCAAAAAAACAACAAGAAAAAGTAGCTACTTGGTACTCTGAAATGAGCGACAAAGAAAAATTTGAAACTTGGTTAAACATAAAAAATGAAGAAAAAAATATTGTAATAGGTACACGCAATTCTATATTTTTGCCATTCAACAATTTAACTAAAATAATCTTGGATTACGAACATGATGAAAATCTCAAAAGCTGGGATAGTACCCCAAAGTTTCATACTAAAGACATTTTGAAATTTTTACAAAAGCTTTATTCTTGCGAAATCTTATTTGCTAGTTTTTCTCCTAGTTTTGAAAAATACTACGAAATAACAAAATCCAAATTAGACTATCAAGGTGAGATAAATAAAGAAAAATTATTGTTTCCAGAAAAGAAAAAAAATCTACCTAGTCTTGTAAACCTATCGAACAACAATTTTATTCAAAACAAATCAGTCTTTTCTTTAGATCTAGAAGACCAAATAAAAAATACAGAAAAAGACATATTCATATATATCAATAGACGTGGTTTTGCTACCACAACTATTTGTCACAACTGTGGCTATATCGCACGTGATCCTGATAGTAACATGCCACTTATCTATGAAAAAAGTACCAACAAACTTTATTCTCCTTATAGCAAATATAGCCAAAAATTTAATCCATTTTGTCCAAAATGTAAAAGTGAATTACTAAAAAATTATGGCTATGGTACAGAATTGATAGAGCAAGAAGTATATAAAATATTGAACACCAAAAATACTCACCAGGTTTTGAAGCTCGACAAAGACAGTGTTCAAGAGTTGAAACCACAAAATAAACCAAAAATAATCATTGGCACCAACGCAGCTTTCAAATCTATCAACTGGGAAGACACAGAACTGATTATTTTCCTTGATATTGATAGACAACTAGCTATACCAGAATATCTTAGTCTAGAAAATGTTTGGCACACTATCCAAGAAGTAGAATATTATAGACAGAATTCTAGTCAATTTTATATTCAGACGGCTAACCCCGAACACACTGTTTTTAAATCTCTAGGAGAAAAAGATAGAATATATAGAACCGATTTGAATAACCGCAAAAACCTAGCTTTATTTCCTTATCAATATATAGTAAAATATTATTGTGGTACAGATACTAGTTTGAAAAGCAAAGAGATAACTGAACAAACTGTCCGTAATATCAATCAAGCGTTGACAAAACTAGAAAAAAGTGCTATAGTACTCGGCCCATACGAGATGCAACCAAAGTACTTTCGTAGGCAATATTGGTGGGGTTTTGCTCTAAAAATATCTGACAAAAATCCTTTATCACTAATCAGACAACTAAATCAATATATCCCAGGAAATTTTAAAATAGACCCTAATCCTGTAAGTTTACTGTCACCATAAATATTAACTTACATACATTGTAGTTATTCACCTAAATAATATTCAGGGATAACACAAATACTCACAAATTGGCACAAATATTATTTTCAAAGATTAATATAAATAAAAAAGAACTTTATAAACTTTTGACTATTTGTTATGACTCTAGATATCATCACAATTCCAAATGAAAACTTGAGAAAAAGATCCATCGAAGTGGACCTAGATTTTGTAAATGATGCTAGTAGCCAAAAACTCTTTGATGATATGATAAAGACTATGTATGAGGATGATGGTATTGGTCTAGCAGCTCCTCAAATAGGCAAAAATATCCGTGTCTGTGTTATTGGTAAAGATGCCCTCAAACTAGACAAACATAATACTTTACCTGTAGAAGACTTGATTTTGATAAATCCTACTTGGCAAAAAATAAACAAAAAAACTCATATAGACTTGGAAGGTTGCCTTTCTGTACCAAAAACTTATGGCAAAGTAAAACGCTACAAAAATATTTACGTAGAAGCACTAAACAGAAATGGAGAAAGAATCGAATTTGAAGCCAACCATTTTTTTGCTCGTGCAATACAACATGAGGTAGATCATCTTGATGGAATTTTATTTATTGACAAAGCGACGGGGATATATGAAGTCGAATAATATTAACTTCACAAAATTTCTTTAATTCAAAGTTTCATAACTAAAGTAAGAAATTTTTAATTTTGAATTTAGAAATTTTAAAATTACTAAATTTCTAAATTAATTTGTTATGCAGAAAATAAAAATCATCTTCTTTGGTACCCACTCTTTTGCTTCTGTTATTTTGCAAAGTCTTATTAATGATGAAAGATTCGAAATAGAAAAAGTCATTACCCAACCAGACAAACCTGTCGGACGTAAACAAATTTTACAAAAATCCCCTGTGAAAATATTAGCTGAAGAAAACAATCTACCGGTTGAACAACCAGAAAGTTTAAAAAACTATGAACTATTGGCTAATGGCTCCGAACTATTTATAGTTGCTCAATATGGACTTCTTATACCAGAAAATATTTTGAATATTCCAAAATTTGGTACTATCAATACTCACACTTCCCTACTACCAAAATATCGTGGAGCATCACCTATTCAATCAGCCATTTTTAATGGTGAAAAAGAAACCGGAGTTACAATTATGATGATGGACAAAGGTATGGACTCTGGGCCAATTTTGAGCCAAAAAACAGTGGATATACTACCAGATGAAACTTATATCGAGTTAGATACCAAAATGGCGCAAATCGCCTCTGAGTTGCTCCTAGACACTACTCTCAAGTATGTTGCAGGCACAATAAAACCACAGACTCAAAATGAAGCAGAAATAACATTTTGTAAAAAATTGGATAGAGATGATGGCAAAGTAGATTGGCAAAAGACTACCCAAGAAATCTATAACCAATATCGGGCCTTTACTCCATGGCCAGGTGTTTGGACTACTTGGAACGAAAAACGTCTCAAATTATTGGAAATAAGACCTTCTGGCAAAAAAATAGAAGCAGGCCAAGTCCAAATAGAAAATGACACAATGTATATCGGTACAAAAAATACTTCTATTGAAATACAAAAATTACAGCTAGAAGGTAAACCTGCCATGGATGCTCAAGTATTTGTAAATGGCTACAAAAATATAAACGGACAAAATATTGCTAACTAAAATTATGATAAAAAGACTATTAGATAACTTTTATCTAAAGACTACTTTGATAATAGTGGCCCTAGAGGTGGCCTCTTTTTTTACTTTTTTATTTCCCAGTATTCACAATTTGTTATTTATTTTAGTAACTATTTTTACAGCTTTCCTCATTTACAAAAAAATAGAATATGGAATTTACCTTTTTATTACAGAATTAATAATTGGTGGTCAAGGATATCTGTTTTCTTATGACTTTGATAATTTCAAAATTTCTTTTCGTCTGGTAATATTTTTATTATTGTTTAGTATCGGCATGATACGATTCTCACGAAAAAAAGATTGGAGTATTTTCAAAAATAAAATATCTATTACACTATTAGTTTTCTTCACTTTTATTTTTGTATCTTTGATCACGGCCCTAGCCAAACATAAACCTCTTCAAGATATTTTCCTAGATATAAATGGCTACTTATTTTTTGGACTAGCCATCATCTTTTTGACTACCAAAATTCCAAACTTGAACAATCTAAAAAATAACAAAATTACAAAAATATTGTTGACTGCCAGTAGTTGGTTAGCTATAAAAACAATTTTGTCCTTATCACTGTTTTCTTATGGTATTGCCAAAGTTGGAGATTCTCTTATTTATAAATGGCTTCGAGATACTCGAATAGGAGAAATAACACAAATGACCTATCCTTTTTACCGCATATTTTTCCAATCTCATATTTACAATTTGATTAGTATTTTTTTATTACTTACAATTGTCTTCTTATATACAAAAAAATACAACAAAAAACAAATTGTTTTCTTTTTATTTTTGTTATTTTTAAATTTTTCAGCCATTTTGATTTCTCAATCAAGAAGCTTTTGGGTAAGCGGTTTTATTACGTTAGTTTTCTTTTTATTTAGTCTTATATTTATCTTCAAACAAAAATGGCAAAAAATACTTGTTTTTATATTTTTGATACCAACTATTTTAGTATTAAACAATCTATTCATTTCTCTAATACTACAAAAAAATTTCAATCTTATCAGCAACAGAATTGTAGAAACAAGTAGTAATACATCTTCTGTTTCAAGTCGTAGCTCACAAATTACACCATTACTAAAACAAATAAAACAAGCGCCAATCTTTGGAAATGGATTCGCACAAAAAGTAAGTTACATGAGTGACGATCCACGTATCAAAAATGAACAAAATCCGGAAGGAAATTATGACACTTATTCTTTTGAACTAGGATATCTAGATATTATTTTAAAAATAGGAATACTCGGATTTTTGTCCTATATCTTTTTACTCGTATTTTTGATGCTAAAAAATTTCAAATTACTAAAAGAAAAAGAATGGTTAGTTTTCACTATTTTTGGATTGCTTATAATAATCATGACAGATGCCTTTACTCCGTATTTGAACCACCCTCTAGGTATTGGTTTTATTCTCATCACTATACTCCTATATCAAAATAACAAAAAAGAGATTACATAATCTCTTCTATTCTAAATGATGTTTTTCAATTATTATTTTTTTAGCATTTTCGTACTTACCAACTTTCTCACTCCACCATGGCAAATATTTCCATGGTTTTTTGTAAGCAAATTTTGGCAACCAATTGCTTATACCCCCTGTAGAAATAATCGTAAACAAATATTCATCAATCCACTCTCCTTTTTTACCTTTTTCTACCATAGTAAGCCACAAGTCCCAGTCTTGAAAACGTTTTAATTTTTCATCAAACATGGGGAAATCTTCTCTACGGATAAGTGAGCTAGTATGAATATAATTATTTTTTTGCAATTCTATTGGTGAAAATTTCTTAGCCAACATTTTTTTCTTACCCAAATTGAAACTAGAATAAACAAAACTAAGATCTTGCTTTTTATCCAATTTTTTTGCCATTTTCTCCATCATATCTGGCTCAGCTTCAATGTCTGCATCCCAAAATATCACATAATCCCCTTTTGATTCTCTAAACCCTTTATTACGTGCACTTGGTGCTCCGGCATTGTCTTGTCTAAACCATTTTATTTGTAGGTCATTTGAAATTTGAAATTTGAAATTTGAAATTGCAGGCAGACTGCCATCGTCCACCACAATAATTTCTTTGTTTTCATAATTTTGTTGTATAGCCGAAAGCAAAGACTTCTCAAAAATCTCAGCACGATTGTAAACAGGAATTATAATACTAACTAATTTTGGCATATATTTTTTTGTATCTAACTACAATTGGAAAAATTATATATAATAGCCCCACGAGTACAAATGACTCACTTAATAATCCGTAATAAACAATATAAGCAATTAAACCTAATATAATAAACCGACCAATATTCAAATATATTTCTCTTGAAATCCAAGTTATAGGACCATCAGACACTTTATCAAGTAAAATATTTGATCTAAGAGGGTTGAATAGTATAGTAATAAATTTAAACAACACAATCAAGACTACAGCCCAAAACAAATTATTAACAAAATAAAAAGATATCATCACCAAAGCAGATAGAAAAGACAAGGGCCAAATAAATTCTATTCTTTTTTTGAATTTATCAGAAATTTTTGCAAGTTTAAAAGAAAAAACAACAGAAATCAAAGCTATAATTGATAGTATTTTACCAAAATCAAATTCATCTTTAATAAAATTAAGTAAGAACAAAGAAATCAATAACTGTGAAACATTTTGTAGTCCTCCATCCAGCATGGTAATAGTACGAGCACCTTTTATATGCACTAATATATCTTTTAATCTATATTCATAAGTAGCATTTTTGGCATAATATATAAAAAACAAACCAATCAATAAAACCAAAATTGCCAAGATAGTGAAACCTAATAATCCAAATCTTACAAAGATATAACCTCCGAGCAAAGGAGCAACTATTCCTACCACGGTACCAATAGCCCAATAAACCGTCATCTTGTGAACTTTCTTATCTTGATTAGTACTTTCAAAAAATAAAATATTGTAAGGTGTAAAAAACATGATAGCTCCAGATATCTTAAAAATCATATATGGAATCAATAGATAGTAAGCAGCAAAAGGCAATAACAAAACTAACAAAGCAAACAATACCAACAAATAACCAATAAGCATATCCCTTTTTGTCGTAAAATTACGCTTGAGAGAAATAAAAATTACAGCAAAAAGATAGCCCAAAGCTTCAGCTAATATAATATGCCAAAAATTTATTTCATTTTTGACAAAATAAACATACAAAATAGAAATAAATCCAGCCTGAACCATCATGTAGATAGCTTGCAACCACCAAATTTTGAAATATTTATTGAACATAATTCATTTATGAATATAAAATTTGTTAAAACAAAACCCTCTCTATTTCCCCCTACAAACGGTAGTGCGCACCTTTTTAAGATAAAATAGAAACGTCATTTCGAGCGGAGTGAACGAGGGACGAGTGAACGAAGTCGAGAAATCCCCTTAAATTACTGAAAAAAATAAACAGCAAGGGGATCCCTCGACTCCTTTCAGTCGCTCGGGATGACGCTTAAATGTTCAAGAAAAAGGTTCGACACTCGACCTATGGCAAATCTTCGCAAGGTTGTGCGTAATTTTCTTGATTTTGATTAAAATTACTGTACACTACCGCTCGTAGGGGAGGTCAGGAGGGGTTCGTCTTTATGTAACTATAAATTCTCAATTTTTTCACGAACTATTTTTCTGTCATCCCAAGGAATCATTTTACCACCCGCAACACACATGCCTTGTTCGCTTCCTTTACCAGTGATTAAAATTAAATCCCCTGTTTCTGCCATTTCAACAGCTTTTCCAATAGCTTCTTTTCTATCCAAAATTTTGAAAACATTTTTGTCCAATTCTTTTCCTTGTTTAGTAACAGCACTAGCGACGTCATC
>Ga0208374_1000465_pt1 | contig 17295 bp, 21 predicted proteins | sample RifOxyC3_FD_184037 | JGI IMG/M metagenome (GOLD analysis project Ga0208374, IMG submission 184037) | Groundwater microbial communities from Rifle, Colorado - Rifle Oxygen_injection C3 (SPAdes) | ecosystem: Environmental > Aquatic > Deep subsurface > Groundwater | place: Rifle, Colorado, USA...
GGGCTCATAACCCGAAGGTCGCCGGTTCAAATCCGGCTCCCGCAACAAAGGTATTTACATTTTTTGTAAATATGATAAAATAGATTTCGCAAAAATGCGATAGTAGTTCAGTTGGTAGATACGCCCGTACGGGAGATCGCCAGTTCGAATCCTTTCGCATAAGCAAAATTTAGAATACATGCGGTAGTAGTTCAGTTGGTAGAACGCTTCCTTGCCAAGGAAGAGGTCGCCGGTTCGAATCCGGTCTGCCGCTCACGTTATAAAATATGTCTGAAAAAAATATTTTATACATATTACAAAGCTTATCCCACAAGGATAAGTTTTATGTTGGAATAACAAATAGAGAAAATGAAAGAATTGATGAACATAATCGTGGACAAACAATTTCTACAAAAAAATACAGACCTTGGAAAGTAATTTACACCGAAGAATTTGAAAACAAATCAGAATCTATGAAACGTGAAAAATATTTAAAAAGCATAAATGGTTACAAAGAACGATTAGAAATAATTGAAAAAAATAAAACAAAATAGTTCAGTTGGCAGACACGCCCGTCCGGGAGATCAACGGTTCGAATCCGGTCTGCCGCTCATACAAAAACAGGTTTTCAAACCTGTTTTTTGTTTTTAATCAGTGTAATCTTTGTAAAATCTAGATAATCAATGTCTTCCAATCACTTACAAACTTCTCGAGTCCAACATCTGTCAAATCATGTTGTAAATTATAATCAATAAAATTTTTATCCAGTGAAATATCTTTGAATTCAATATCTTTCAAATCTTTTTTTTCATAAACAAAATTACTATCTGGAATTTCTTTATCTCTTTTCCACCATTCTTCCAGAATTTTTAGAGGTGCTGTAATAATATCTACTTCGAGAGCCAAACACGCAAGAAAATGTTCATAACTACGAATACTGGCAGCCAATAATTCTACATGTCCATCACCTTTTTTATAAATTTTTTGAATATTTTGAATTAAACTCATCCCATTTTGTCCTTTGTCATCTAGTCTACCGACGAAAGGAGAAACAAAGATATCACCTTTTTTAGAACCAATACTCATATTATATACAGCTGCAGCTTGCTCTTCCGAAAAACAAAGAGTCATATTTACTTTTATTTTTTCTTTCAATAAATCATGTTCAGCTTGTAATCCATTTTCTGTAATAGGTAATTTGATATGCTCATTAGGAGTCCACTTGTTCATTTCTCTAGCTTGTTCTACCATTTTTTCTTTACTTGTGTTTTTGTCAGCATAAACTTCTACAGAAATTGATCCGTCAGGTATCATACTATGAATTTCTTCTATAACACTTTTATAAAAAGTATTTACATTTTCCACAGTCAGTTTTTCTCCTGCAGAAATCTTGGCTTGCAATTCTGGATTCTTAGCAATAAGACTTGGATTGGTAGTTTGACCATCAAGAAAACCAAGAAGTTTGATAGCTTCTCTTGTTTCTACTGGATTACCACTGTCAAGAAATATTTTTGTTTTGAGATTTTGTGGTCGCATATTTTTTAGTTATTAGTTTAGTAGATTATTAGTTTATTATAACACTTAAAAAAACGATAAACAAATAATCAAACATTGTTTTTAATTATTAGAACATCCTTTATATTACCAATGGGGAGTTTGAGGGGGAAGCTGTTTGTCCTGATGAATCGGGATTGTTACTTTCCTGTCTGCCGGCAGGCAGGTTAGTTATAAAAAGTAAGAACTGTCTAGTATAACAAAACAATTTTTTAAACAAAAAACTTCCTATAAAATAGAAAGTTTTTTTGTGGACCTTATGGGACTTGAACCCATGACCTCTTCCATGCCATGGAAGCGCTCTAGCCAGCTGAGCTAAAGGCCCATTTTACTTCAAATAAAGTAAAAACATATTATCAAATCACCTAAATTTTGTCAAAACTTACCAATTCAATCTCCAAATCGCAAAATTGAGGACAACTGCAAAAGAAACCCAAGCCAAATAGGGAATCAATAAATAAGCCGCCCAATTGGAAAATTTGTAAAATTTTACCATGGTCAAAGATATTGCCAACCAAAGGAACATTATTTCCACAAAAGCCCAAGCAGGACTAAGTAATCCAAAGAATATTGCACTCCAAAGAATATTCAACAATAATTGTAAAACAAATATTTGCAAAGCTTCCTTTTTCTTTTTTTGATGAAACATGGTTTTCTTGGTCCAGACTAAATAGACAGCAACACCCATCATCAAAAATAAAATTGTCCAAACTGGTCCAAATACCCAATTTGGTGGATTGAAACTTGGTTTTTCCAAAGTCATATACCAAGTGGGAATTGAGGCAAAATTAAAAACAGAACCAATCACACCAGCAAGCTGTGTACCGACAATTGAAATAAATAATTTTGTGTAGTCTATTTTTTTCATAAAAATTATTTTAATGTTTTAATTGAGATAATAAAAAAAATTTTTTAGACAATTATTCCTTTTCAAACAATAATGACAACGAATTCACACAATGTCTAGTATTTTTGGGAGTCAGACCTTCTCCCTCAAAAACATGCCCAAGATGCGCAGCACAATTTGCACATTGTATTTCTACCCTACTACCGTCAGCATCTGGTAAACGAACAACAGAACCTCTCATTTCATCATCAAAACTTGGCCAACCACAACCAGAATCAAACTTGTCATCTGATTTATAAAGCTTAGCACCGCAACGTTTACAAGTATAAACACCTTTATCATGATTTAAATTATATTCACCAGAAAAAGGCGCTTCAGTACCTTTGTGAATAATAATAGCTTCTTCTTCAGGCGTTAATTTTTTGAACATAAATTATTTTTTAAAAAAAAATTTCTTTTTCTTCTTCAAAATTCTCATTTGAAATATTGTCGCCAAAACCTGAACTGTTCCCATGATAACAAACAAAACCTCAAAAGAGGAATACTTCAAGATAATTCCACCAACTATAATTGCAATACCTGTTACGATATTGGCAGCTCCACTAGCCAGCCCCCATTCCAAACCTTCCTTTTTTTTGTCCTCATGTTCAGCATAAAGTGCATTCCAAGTTGGTGTTGCAAGAGCAGCTGCAATTCCCAATCCAGCCTGGACAATAAATAGTTCCAAAGAAGAATTTACAAATAAATAGGAAAAAGTAAAAAAAGCATTCAAAGCATACCCAAAAATCATTATTTTTTCTTTATTTAATTTATCAGAAATTTTCCCAATATAAATAGTAAGAAAGCCAGTAACCAACATATACACTGCCCAAGCAGAAGTAATATCCAAAATGTCTCCTCCTATTCTCTCTGTAAAAACAGCTAGAAGAGGTCCAAACATACCTTCGGCAAAATACCACAAATTTCCACCAAATAATAATGATTTTATTTTTTTGTTCATACAAAAATTTTACATTGCTATACTCTTATATATTATACCACAAACATATTAATTTGTGACTAACAAAAATCTTTGAATCCTCTTATAAATTCGAATATTTCTTTTTGCAATTCTTCAGGATTATTCAATACCAAAATATGGTTAGCTTCAGGTATGACATTTAGTTTAGAATTTTTTACAAAACTTTTTATTTTTTCAGCTTCTACCAATTTTATAATACTATCTTTGGCACCTTCTATTATCAATACTTTTTGTTTTATACTTTTCAAAATCTCCACAGCATCATACTTTGCTAAATTTTGATAAGTAAATATCCAAGATTTGAAAGTAGTATGCGTAATATCAGAAAATATTCTAGGTATATTCCAATCCCCTGTGCCAATATATTTTTCAAAATCAACATGTATGAAATCTTTTTGTTTCGCTTTTTTCTTTTCCAACAAGTAATTCATAATAAGTAAAAAAAACTTGTTTAATTTAAAAAAATAACGTATCTCCTTAGGGCCTTTATAAGTCGTGTCTATGAAAATATAGGCTTGAGCCAACTTGGGAAAAAAACTATGAAAAACAGTACTCACCATCGCACCAAAACAATGACCTACTATAATGAAATCCTTTATTTTTTCTTCTCTCAATACTTCGAAAACATCTTTGGCAAAATTATCTAACTCATAATCACCTATTTTTTTGGGCCTATCAGATTTTCCGTGTCCACGTAAATCTATCGCCAAAGTAGATATACCCTGTTTATGAAAAAAGCTTCTTTCTTTACTCCAAGCCAAAAGATCACCTCCAACACCATGTAAAAAAATAAGAACACCAGTATTCCCCTTTTTCCTCACAATGTCATAATTTATTTTTGTTTTATCAAAAGATAAAATTTGTTTTTGCATATTTTTTATATTTATACATATTATACTACATTCACTGTATTTATAATAGTACTCAGATTATACTAAAAATAACCCCAATATATTCATGTTAATAACTGCATATTGTATATTATACGAAGATATTATATAATATCTGTAATCTAATATTATGATAGAAAAACAATTAATCACTAAAACAAAAAATAAACTACTACAAAAAAAATATAGTGGAAAAACTATTACCACTTATCTTTTTTATTTAAAAAAATATTTTGAATTTTTAAAAACTAAAAAACTAAAAGATAATCCAAAATCTGTACAAATATTTTTAAATCAAAAAAAGAAAGAAAAACTTTCGACCCAAAGCCTCAATCTAATTTTAAATATTTTAATTTTTTTTTATACAAATGTCCAGACTAATGTAGACAAACTTGAGATAAAACATCACAAAACCAAAGATAAAAGACCTCAGACTTTGAATGAACTACAAATCAAAAAACTCTTAGCCAATACAAATAACCAAAAACATTACCTAGTCTTTGCTTTATCCTATGGTTCTGGTCTAAAAATAAGTGAATTGGTTTCTTTACGAGTAAAAGATCTGGATTTTGAAAATAATCTCATAAAAATTTGTAATAAACAGGGTAAACAAATAAGAACCAGTATTTTACCAACCGTTTTAAAAGATAAGCTACAACAATATATAAAGACAAAAAAAGCCAACTCTCCATTATTTCCCAATACAAAAGGTAACAAACTCACCACCAGAACTCTACAACAAGCCTTTATACGAGCTTTAGCTAGGACTAAAATCAAAAAACAGGCATCTTTTCAATCACTTCGTCATAGTTTTGCTACTCAAGTACTAGAAAGTGGGGTAGACAAACAATCTTTACAAAAAGTTTTAGGTCTTAAAAACATTAGAAGTATTGATAAATATAAGAAAAATATAAAAATAGAGAATATTAGAATAAAAAGTCCTCTCTAAATTGTTTCACGTGAAACAAAGCCTAAAAAATAAATACTTAAAACACTGGATGTTTCACGTGAAACAATCTATTATACAAACAAAAAATGCCCTACAGAAGCATTTTAAATTAGTTTTGTATACAATGGTGTGCACTTTTAGTCTTCTTTTGCAGTATAAGGCTTACTTAATTCTTCTTCTATGAATAAAAGACTATGCATCGCTGTAATAAATTTTTCTAAATTTTGAATATTTTCCTGATATTTAGATTCTGCTCTAGCCAAAGCAACAAATTCTGCATTCTTTACTGCCCAATTTCTTGAAAAAACGTTACTACTAGGTTTACCCATATTTTTATCTAATAACATTTTAGCTGCCAAAACCTCTTTTCTTTTCTTTTCATATTCATCCTTATCAAAACCACCTTCATATTCTGCGACTTTTTCTTCTAAAAAATTGATCATTTTTGTTACATATTCTAGTATTCCACCCACATCCGCTTGATAAAAAGCCTTAACATAGCGAGAATATTCTGTTTTTTCCTCTCCAGAAGAGCTTTTGTAATCAGCACGAAGCTGATCGAGCACAAATTCCGCATTCAAAAAATTTAGTGGCCAAAAAACTTTCCTATCAAAAGTTTTCTTTTGGACTTCTACTTGCCCCTCAACTTGAATCTTTTCTGATTTTTTTATGGATAACACAGAACCATTTTCTTTGAATCTCATTATCATCCAACCAGGCTCTAACCCTTTATCTAATATTTCATCAGGGTTATCGCTATCATAATTATCTCCTATACTTCTTCTTACAATACAAAAATCAGTTAAATCTCTAGGTAGTGATTTAACCTCTTTAGATTGTTCTTCTTCAATAACAGAATTAAAATCTCTCTTTTCCAAAGGATAATTTGTTATTCCTGAATCTCGCATAATTGTTTAATAATAACCTCTATATTATACCACATTTGTATACTTTTGTCAAGCTAAAATATGACTGTTTGTATATACTACTCTATACAAACATACCTTTTTATCATTGTGTCCCCGACATGAGTCGAACATGTGTTTAGAGTTTAGGAAACTCCCGTTCTATCCACTGAACTACGGGGACATGTACAAAATTCCAAATACTTTATAAATATGATATAATAGCTTCACAAATTTAGTCAAAATAATCTATGAAAAACATCATTCATCTCGCGATTGGCTGGTATGGCGCTATTATCATACTTCTGGCCTATATTCTCATTAGTTTTGATCTAATGAGTCCTAATTCTTTCTTATATCAGCTCATGAATGTGACAGGTGCTATTGGACTAGTCTATTACTCTACCTTAAAAAAAGACTTCCCAACATCTGTATTAAATGTCTTTTGGGCATTCGTGGCACTTGTCGCCATGATAAAACTTTTTTAATATGCTGTCTATAATAATAGGTATCTTTGGCATCATTGCGGTAGCAATTGTATCCTTTTTTTTCATGAAAAGCAAGTAAACAACCATTGTCCCATTGTTACATTGTCAAATTGCTACATAAATATTGCTTTCTAGTTAGCAATGTAACAATTTAACAATGTCGCCATTTAAACGTCTTAAAAAAATAAACTATTAAATAAACATTATGCAGACTTTTATATTTATAATTCTAATAATATTACTCGTAGCCACACTTGCTGGCATTTTTTTTCTTTATCAAAAAGTACAAGACTTGAAAAAACCAAAAGAAGGCGAACAAAACATGTTTATGCTTTTGCAACAACAAATGCAAGACCTAAACAAAACTCTAGATCAAAAAATGTCTGAGACTCACAAGTCCATGAATGACACTCAATTCAATATAAATAGAACTATTCAAGATCAATTTGGACAAAATGCCAAAATAATTCAAGGCATATCTAGTCAAAGCAATAAGATGATTGCTGATATTACTGAAAAATTAACAAGTTTAGACAAAACCAACCAACAGGTTATTGGCTTTTCGGAACAACTTTCCAACTTGGAAAAAGTTTTGAAACACCAAAAACAAAGAGGAAATCTTGGTGAAGCAGGACTACAGCTTGTCATGGAAAATATGTTGCCACCAGGCTCTTTTGAATTTCAACACAAATTTGATGATGGAGATATTGTGGACGCACTTATCATCACCAAAGAAGGAACTATTCCTGTGGATGCAAAATTCTCACTTGATAATTATCAAAGACTATTGCACGAAGAAGATGAGAATGTGAGAAAAAAATTGGAAACAGATTTCAAAAATGATTTGAAAAAAAGAATTGATGAAACCAGTAAATATATTAAAACCAAAGAGGGGACGCTTGAATTTGCATTTATGTTCATTCCTTCCGAAGCTATTTATTATGATTTGTTGGTAAATGAAGTAGGAGCAGTCAAAGTAAACACTCGCAATCTTATTGACTATGCTTTCAATGAGAAAAAAGTCGTCATAGTATCACCAACAACTTTTGCAGCATATTTACAAACTGTTTTGCAAGGTCTACGCGCGATGAAAATAGAAGATGGTGCCAAAGAAATCCGCAAAAATGTTGAACAACTAGGCAAACATCTAAATGCTTATGAAGACTTCATGAAAAAACTTGGTATTAGCATGACTACCACAGTCAACCACTACAACACAGCTTACAAAGAGCTTGGTAAGATTGACAAAGATGTTGTTCGTATTACTGATGGCGAAAAACATATTGAGCCAGAATTGTTGGATAAACCGAGGATGGAGGTGGAGTAAAATAAAATTATTCTATGGAAATAAAAAAACCAAAAGAAATCTTAGATATTTTAAATAAGCAATCAGAATTATTAATTTTTGTTCTTAGATCACACTTAATTATTGAGTATTTTTTAGAAAAAATTATAAATCAAAAAACAAGTATAAAACTAAAAGGAAAAGAAACTTTTTATACAAAAATTCTTGTAATTGAAGCAATAAATTTAATCCCTGAAGAAATAATTAAAGCAATTAAAGAATTAAATACTTTGAGAAATAAAATAGGACATGAACTAGATTATGAAATAAAAGAAAAAGATACTCTCAGATTAATTGAATATGTAAACAGATTTTCAACATACAAAGAAATTAATACAAGTAAAAATTTACAAAAAATATTAATTTATCTAATGGGTTTTTTAAATGGTTATCTTTATAAGATACAAAACAATTGAAAACAAATAATTATTAATTTATGAGTAAAGTCATCTACATCATCCCAGGCTTTGGACAAAATACAAAAATGAAAGGCTATACTGAACTAATTAAATTTTTTAAAACTAAAAAATTTAAAGTTGTTCCTATAAAAATAACCTGGAAACACAAAGTAATGAGTGATTATGTAACAGAGTTTCAAACCCAACTTATTCACAAAAAAGAAGATGACGTCTATTTATTTGGTTTTTCTTTTGGAGCTATGATTGCTTTCATCTCTGCTGACAAAATAAAACCAAAAGATTTGTTATTAGCATCTCTTTCACCTTACTTCAAAGAAGATTTAAAATACAATCGTCCAGCTTGGTCAAAATATTTGGGAAAGAAAAGAATGAAAGACTTTGAAAATTTTTCATTTAATAAATTATCTAAAATAATAAATTGTAAAACATTTTTGTTTGCTGGCGAAAAAGAAGTTAAAGAACTGTTTAGAACAGTAAATGATGCTCACAAAAAATTAAATAAATCTGAATTAGTTATAATTAAAAATGCCGAACATGATATTTCTAAAAAAGAATATATAGGAGAATTAAAAGAAGTAATAAATAAATTATAATATGAAAAACAAAACAAAAATTATTGCATTATTTTCTATATCAGTAATTTTTTTATTCTTTTTTTGGGAATTTATAACTAATTCTTTTTTGGTTCCTTTGGATGGTTTGGATTATGATGCTAGATTAGCCACAAACACAAACCAAGATATAAATAATTATTTTGAAACTGGTGCTGGACAATATTTACCAACAACAATATTAATGATTATTTCTTTATCAATTTTATTTTTTAAAATTAGAAAAAAAGAAAAAGATGAAAAATATAACATGATAGAATTTTTGGGAGTAAGTAATATATTATACATTTTTTCTGTTTTTTCATTACTTGTTTTTTCTTTAATACTTTTACCAGAAAAAGATTTTGAACCTGGTTACAATATCCCTGCCATTGTAATAAATAGCTGTTTTATTTTACTATTATTTTTATTTCAAATACTCTACAAAAATAATTTTGAAAAAATAAGTGTCTTTTTCAAAAAATTATTTAGCAACTTGTTACTCGGTATTATATTTTCTTATATTTTTTTATTATTATTGTTTTTTGTATTTAGAATCAATGCTCTTGAAAATAATTTCAATTTAAAATGGCTTTTCCTAATACCTGGTATAGGGGTCATCATAAATAACATGATTTCAAAAGAAAAACAGCAAAAATTACAAAAAACAAATATCATGGTTATCCTGGGTCTATGTTTAACTATTTTATTATTTTTTGGGATAACTGATATAAACAATATTGTTTTGGCACCAGTATTTTTAGTTCTTTCTTTTTCTTACTCTATTTTAATAACCCTTGTCTTAACTGTTATACTAAATTTGATAAATTGGAAAAAGTTATTTAAAAACAAAAAATAATATATCCTACATGTGGATCATTTACGCTCTTCTGTCTGCTATTGTGACCACACTCGTCGCAATATTTGGTAAAATAGGTTTACTTGAAAGAAAAAATCACTATCAAAGCTGGCATTGGAAAAATGATCATGGTAATTGATGGAATTTTGGTAGCTTTGAATTAAAAAATATTTATAAAAAAAATATGAAACTACTTAAACTTTTTATAGTTAACCTTTTGGGAGGTGTGATTTTTTCTTATATTACAATTATGGCCTTTCTCGTTAAATATGGCTTGGAAACACCTAGTTATTCCATTATAATCATAATAATTTTGACCTTACTTGGAATTATTATATCAAACATAATGTCAAAAAAAATTTTTAAATTTTTATACATCATTTATCTAATTATCTATTTTATACTTATAATAATTATGATGGTAATAGGAAGTTGGCAGGTAATAGCTGCACTAGCAGTATTATGCTTCATACCATCTATAATTTTCACTTTTACACTGAATCTCCGAGAAATATTTGATAAAAACAGCTAAACCTTGACAAAAAGACATAAATAACATATACTAAGCACGCTCTCAATGATACAAACAATATTTAGGAAAGTTCTCCCTAAAAATGTATCAAATATAAATTTTTACTTAAGAAAATTTTACAAAATAAAATTATGCCAATTTTACAAAATGCCAAAAAAGCATTACGCCAAGCAAATAGACGTGCCACTGAAAACATGGTTTTCAAAAAAGCTTACAAAGAAGCTCTAAAAAAAGCTCGCAAAGCTGTAGCTGCTGGTGAAAAAGATCTAACCGAAAAGATTCGCTTAGCTCAAAAAACACTTGATAAAGCTGTCAAAAAAGGAGTTTTGAAAGCAAATACTGCTTCTCGTTACCTTTCTAGATTGTCTACAAAAGTAGCAACTCCAAAAGTAGCTAAGAAAGCTGTTAAAAAAGGAACAATCAAGAAAAAACTATCAAAAAAAGTTGCTAAAAAATAAAATAACGTATACAATAAATCCTGACTAATAAGTCAGGATTTTTATTTTTTAAAAAAATTATATGAGTGAAAAAAGAGGAATATTAATGGGAAGAGAATTCACTCCTGTTAATCAAGTTAAAAAAGGTTTAGACAATATTTATAATGAGGCAAAAAAAACTGGTGTTTCTGAAAAAAGTTTAGAGGGAGTTAAGAAAGAAGTTTTCGAAGAATACCACCAAACCATAAAAAAATTACAAAAGGATCTAGAACAAAAAAATTTACCAAAAGAACTAAAATCACAAGCTCTGTTACAAGCAATAGAAAGAATCAATGCTCAAGTAGAGAATGAAAAAGAAAAAGTGGATGAAAATTTAACTCCTGAATTGATGACCAATGCTGGAGCGGAAAAAAACTTTGAAAAAAGATTAGAAAAAATTAATGAAGGAGATAAAATAGTTTTGATAGCTTTTGATTTGGATGATTTCAAATCTGTTAATGATAATCATGGACACTTAGAAGGGAACCTGGTTATCTCTTCAGTAGGAAAAGCATTACATAAACTATTGAGAAACCATGATGTAGGGATACGCTTTAGTGGTGATGAATTTGGTGTATTAATGACAGTGACCCAAGGTGAAACAGAACGTGTAGATGAATTTGTAAAAAGAATAATCAGTGAAATAGAAGATAATGTAAAAAGACCAGACAATGCAATACAAAGAGTTAGCGCTGGATATGAGATTTTAGATGAAGAAATTCTTGGTGAAGATACACCTAAAAAATCTTTTGAATTACTTAGGAAACATGCTGACGATTCATCTGAAAAATCAAAACTACTAAAAATACAAAATACTTTAAACGGTTATCCAATTTCAGGATCACAAAGAGTGTTGTCTTATTCTGAATCAAAAACAGCTATAGATCCAGAGCAGGAGGACAGATTAAAATTTATTAGAGCTTCAATGAGAAGTTTACGAGGTGTAGGAAATCTCAAAAAGATCTCCGAAGCAGGTTTGATGCGTATTGCTGATGAAATGTATCAAAGTATAAATGAATAAAAAAATAAGGGATTATTGTTTTCCTTATTTTCCAAAATAAAAATATTCATCTTAAGAAACCCGCCTGCCGGCAGGGATCCCTCCTCGTCATTTCAACTGATCAGGATGACATTGCCGTCCCCACAAAAACATCCAACAAAAAAGACTGACCACCCTGGCCGGTCTTTGTTTTTGTATCCATTTCTAAAAGTTTCAAATAAATATCTTTTATTTGAGATAAGGTATAACGTTTTACAAAGACAAAAGATTTGCTAACAACAAAAGGATGAAGTCCCAGCATCTTGGCTAATTCAATGCTTTGAATATTGTTTTGTTTTTCATAAATTTCCCTCATTTCTAACAAAATTCTAAACTGACGCAAAAGCATCGCGAAAATATATTGAGCATCTTCACCATTTTCGTATTGTTTTCTGATCATCTTGAAAGCCTTGGCTTTTTGTCCAGCAACAATAGCATCAACCAAATTGAAAATATTGTCATCCACTTTTTCCTCCACAAATTTTTGGACATCAGATAAAGTAATCTCTTCGTTGGTATAAGAAACAAGCTGATCAATAAGAGTGGAGAGTGTCCACATATCACTACCAAAATTAGAAGACAAAAAATTCAGAGCTTTCATCTCAATCTTAGAACCACGTAAAGAAATTTCTTCTTTTATCCAATTACTAAATTCAAAACCTTTCAATTCTGGGAAAGTCTGGGCAAATTTTTCTTTTTGTAAAAAAGCAAAAAAAGTTTTGGCATTTTTGGTTTTGAAAGTATCATTACTTTCCCAAAAAACAATAATGTTTTCTTCTGGAAATCTATTTTCTTCAATCCGTGCCAAAATTTCTGGTAAAAAATCTTTATGATCACTATTGCTCAATAAATTTTTCAAGACAATCATCTTTTTATCTGCCAAAAAAGGAGAAGTCAAAAGCTGAGACATAATATTACCACTAGTTTCCTTGTCACAATCAATTTCAACTACATTGTAGCCCTGAGGATCACGTTCGAGTTTGAACTTCTCAATCATTTTCTTCAATTGTTGTTTACTGCGATAGGTGTCTTTGCCGTAGAGGAAAATTAACATAAATGTTTTAGTTGAATTTAACGTTTTTTGTTACTTTGTAAATAATTTTATAATTGTTTTATTGCCCCATTGTTCCATTGCCATATTGACATGATGAAAACCACAATAGGACAACCTGTCCGCCTTGGGAGGATGGGTCAGTGGAACAATATCAGCAAAACTTTGTAATCTAATATTTACAGTATCCAAAGAATGTTTTGCCTAAAACCAAGTACTATTTTAGTTTCCCCCAACAATACCCAATCGAAACTTCTACATCGAGAGGTACTTCAAGTTTCACGACTGTTTGCATTTCATTCTTCACAATTTCGGCTACTTCATCTTTGACACTTTCCTCCACTTCTAGAACCAATTCATCGTGAACTTGCAAAATCATTTTAGCATTGTCGTCTAGTTTCTTTTCAGTAAGTTTTTTCGCCACAGCAATCATGGCTAATTTCATAATGTCAGCCGCTGTCCCTTGCACTGGCATATTTACAGCCATACGCTCACCAGAAGATCTAAGTTGAAAGTTGCTGGATAACAATTCTGGGACATAACGACGACGACCAAAAATTGTTTCCACATAACCAGTCGTTTTGGCTTTTTTGAGAACTTCATCCATATATTTTTTAACTCCGGCAAAACTTGCAAAATATTTATCGATAAATTCTTGTGCTTCATAACGACTAATACCCGTACGAGAAGCAAGACCAAAAGCTCCCATACCATACAACACACCAAAATTTACTTCCTTGGCGCTGCGACGCATGTCTTTACTTACATCTTCCAACTTTACACCATTGATAGCGGCTGCTGTGGCAGTATGAATGTCTAGTTTATTTTTGAAAATTTCAATCATTCTTTCATCTTTGGCAAGTGAAGCCACCACACGTAATTCGATCTGCGAATAATCTGCAGCGATTAAAGTATGGCCTTTTTCAGCCACAAATACTTCACGAACTTTCTTACCCAACTCTGTTCTGATGGGAATATTTTGCAAATTTGGTTCAGTACTTGAAAGACGACCCGTAGCAGCAATAGTCTGATTGTAAGTAGTGTGAATTCTGCCAGTAGTTTTGTTGATAAGTGTTGGCAAGACATCTATATAAGTATTGCGCAATTTCTCAAGTTCTCGAAACTCTTCGATGTGAGCAATGATAGGATGATACTCATGCAATTTTTCTAGTTCAGAAGCCGCTGTCGAATAACCTGTTTTTCCTTTTTTGATTCCGTCAGTAGGCAAACCCATTTTTTCAAACAAAATATCTCGAAGCTGAGTAGAAGAAGCCACATTGAACTCTTCACCAGCTTCCGCCCAAATATTTTTTTCCAACTTAGCTATTTCACGAGTAACTTGTTTGGACAAATCTGAAAGTAAATCTACATCGACAAAAACACCATTTAGTTCCATCTGACCCAAGACTGGCAAAAGTGCTATTTCAATATTATCATACAACTCTTCATATTTTTCTTTTATTATTTTGTCATTATAGATAGTATAGATTTCGAGAGTTGCCAAGACACCTTCAAGCAAATCTTGAGGATTGACTCCAAATAAACTCTTTTGATCCTCGGCTAGATTTATTTCACGACCAAGTTCACGCAAAGCAAGCGACTTGAGATCGTGAGCGCGAGTACTAGTATTTAAAATATAAGAAACAACCATGGTATCAAAAATTCTATTTTTTACTTCCATCTCATTTAGCTTCAAGAGCTTTACCAAATTTTTGATATCGTGTCCGACCAAAGTTTTTTTGTTATCGGAAAATATTTCAAACACGTCACTACCAACTTTGTCAAAAAAATAATTGCCTGAGTAAGTAGAGATAAGCAAAGAAAAATCATAATCAACGAACATGTCGTCGTTTTTCATAGTTTCTTTTACTACAAAAACTTTTTCTTTTTTTATTTCCTCCAAAACACTTTTCAAATTATCTGTCGTAACGTTGATAATTTTTTTGGAAAATTTAGTTTTTGTTTTTTTGCTTTCTGTTTTGACAGTATTATTAGTCTCGCCACCTGGCAATCTTTTGAGTAGAGAATAGAATTCGAATTTTTGAAATAACTTCACGACAGTATCTCTATCGAAATCTTTGGTCTCGGCTTTGACCAAATCGAAATCAATACCTTTGACATCAGTCATAATAGTCGCCAACTCTTTACTCATGAAAGCGTTTTCTTCATCTGTTTCCAGTTTCTTTATCACACTCGCACTGAATTCTTGATGAAGTTTTGAATCTTTATTTTTCAATTGTTTGTAGATTTCATCGATACTACCAATTTTAGTAATCAAACTGACAGCAGTCTTATCACCAATACCTTTGACACCAGGAATATTGTCTGAAGAGTCCCCGCGCAGAGATTTGTAACTAATGACAAACTCTGGAGCAAAACCCATTTTTTCAAAAACAGTTTTTTCATCACAACTTTCGAATTCTGACATGCCTTTTTTGAGTAAATAAATTTCAATGTTGTCTTTATCACTTACTAACTGCAACAAATCTTTGTCACCAGTAACAATAAGAGATTTGACTTTTGTCCCGACCTTGTCGGGATGACTTTTGACTTTATGGACTATAGTTCCCATCACATCGTCAGCCTCAAATCCTTTTTTGGTAAAAATTGGGATATTGAATGCTTCGACCAATTCATAAACAAGAGGGAACTGATCATAAAGAGCTTGGTCAGCTGCCACACGAGTAGCTTTGTAATCGACGTAAACATCATCACGAAAAGTTCCACCAGCCACATCGAAACTCACAGCCAAATATTCTGGCTTCACGTCATTGATAATCTTGAGAAGCATAGACGCAAAACCATAGACAGCATTAACAACCGTGCCATCTTTGACCTGCATTGGTGGCAAGGCGTGATAAGCTCGGTGGACAATTGCATTACCATCAATTATAACTAGTTTTTTCATATTAAAAATATTTAGCACTTGTCCCGTACTGAGGAACGAAGTCGGGATTACCGTCAATAATTACTAGTTTTTTGATTGTTTGTTCTTTTGTTTCTTTCATAAAATTTGTTATCCAGTATATTGTAACATAGCAAGCAGAATAAGCAAAGTAAGCAGAATAGGCAGAATAAGTTACCTTAAAATTATTAGCTTTTGACTAAATAAAGATGAACAGCTATACTTTAATTACTTTATCTATATATTTATGAAAAACATCAATCTACATATTCTCCAAGCCAATCCTTTACTAAAACCCTATAATTCCAGATTAAAAAAAGAGTTTGATTTAGTATTGGAACAGATTTCCGAATATCTTGATACCAAAGATGTTGACATTTTAGTTATGGAGGACGGAACTCGTGTTGGTAGCGCTGTGGAGACCAGAATAATAAATGACAATGTACTAGCTATTACTTTTAATACCAAACACAAAAATTTCAAAAAATATTTCAAACAATACGTCAGACGCCCTGTTTCTAATGATCTTTATTTACTCAGTATTTATCAAAAATTTGGCTTTCCTAAAACACTATTAGAAGAAATGTTACTGCACGGCGTGGCCCTAAATTTTGAAAAAAACATTACCAAATTTGCTCTAGCCGAAAATTTTGAATTAAACAAAAATGAAGTTGATAGTTTGATAACCAAAAACAAACGCTTTTTTAAGCTAAAAAATTATAATCCGGCTAAATGGTTTTATGATCCTAAAAGCAAGCCTGCGTATATAGGTAGAGTAATAGGCTATTTCCTGGTAAAAAATTATTTGCAGGAAAATAAAGACACAAAACTGGACGATCTATTAAAATTAAGCCCAAGACAACTAGCAAAACTTATTCAAATTAAAAAATAGTCTTATAAGAGACTATTTTTTACTTTTTAAACTACTTTTGACTTTATGAACTTTAAAGACTTTCGACTATGTAAGTCTTGACTTTTCAACCCTTTTTCCCTATAATCTACCTATTAATTCATTTATTTTTAATTTATAAAGTAGAGTATGCTAACAACACTACTACTTATCGGACCAGCCGTTTTGGCGATTGGTTACGGTATTTTCTTAATTCAATGGATAAACAAGAAGCCAACAGGTTCTGAACGCATGCAAAATATTGCTCGCGCTATCCAAGAAGGTGCCAAAGCTTATTTGGCTCGCCAATATAAGACTATTTCTTATGTGGCTATCCTTGTTTTCTTGGTTCTTGGACTAACTTTAGGCTGGATGACTGGTCTAGGTTTCCTAGTTGGAGCTCTTTTCTCTGGAATTGCTGGTTTTGTAGGTATGAATGTATCTGTCAAAGCCAATGTTCGTACTACAGAAGCTGCCAAAAAAGGCTTGAAAGCTGCCCTCGACGTTGCTGTCAAAGGTGGTACTGTTACAGGTCTTCTAGTTGTCGGTCTTGGACT
>Ga0208374_1000467_pt1 | contig 17227 bp, 20 predicted proteins | sample RifOxyC3_FD_184037 | JGI IMG/M metagenome (GOLD analysis project Ga0208374, IMG submission 184037) | Groundwater microbial communities from Rifle, Colorado - Rifle Oxygen_injection C3 (SPAdes) | ecosystem: Environmental > Aquatic > Deep subsurface > Groundwater | place: Rifle, Colorado, USA...
CACGATCTGCGCGCCGGCCGCCCCGCCCACGCCCAGGGCGTACAGCCCGGAGTTGACGTTGGCGCCGCTGAGCGCCAGGCTGTAGCCGGTGCTGCCGGCCCCGTCGGCGCCGTAGCTGATGGCGCTGCTGAAGTTGTCGGCGAAGTTGGCCGTGGCGTTGGCTACCAGGTTCGACTCGTCCACCGTCAGGGTATCGGCCGCTGCCACGCTGGCCGCCGTGATGCTCGGGCCGTCGTCCTCGAGGCTGAACACGCCCGCGCTCAGGTCCAGGCTGTGCGTGGCCACATCGCCGTCGGCATCGGTCACGGTCGCGCGCAGCACCAGCGCGCCCGCCGCCGCGCTGAGCGTGGCGCTGTCGTCCGGGTTGCCCGGGTTGGCGTGGTAGATCGCCGCCAACTGGTCCAGCGTCACGTCTCCGGTCGTGGCGTTGACCGTGATCGTGAAGTAGTCGGTGCCGCCGACGCTGCCGGTGATCACGTTGCCGACCTGGTTCAGCACGATCTGCGCGCCCGCCGCCCCGCCCACACCCAGGGCGAACAGCCCGGAATTGACGTTGGCGCCGCTGAGCGCCAGGCTGTAGCCGGTGCTGCCGGCCCCGTCGGCCCCGTAGTTGATGGCAGGGCTGAAGTTGTCGGCGAAGTTGGCCGTGGCGTTGGCCGCCAGCGTGCTCTCGTCCACCGTCAGGAGGTCGGCCGCCAGCACACCGGTGATGACGGGGCTGTCATCCTCGACCGTGACAGTGATTGTGCTGTCATCGGCCGGGTTCACACCATCCGAGATTCTCACCGTCAGGCTCAGGCTGGCGGTGTCTTCGCCAGCCGTACCCTGACCCGGCAGCGAGTGACTGACAGGCTGGGACAAGACCACGCTATAGAGTACGGAGCTGCCCGAAGCTCCGATGGCCGTGGTTCCGCCATTGAGCGTCACCCGGATGACTTCACCACTGGCGTCAGAGCCGATCAGCACTGCCTGGCTGGTGCCGTAGGCCCAGATGAGGTTGGTGGCGCCCAGCACCGACGAACCAGGATTGATCAGTTCAATCGTCAGAGGTGCGCTACCGTTGCGGGTGATGGGCAAGGCACCGCTCGAGTCGGTAGCGGAATCAGTCAGGTCGTTGCCGGGGCTGGAGCCGAGACCATCCGGAATACCCGCAGGCAGGCCCTCTTCGGAAACCCGGGATTGAGCATCCTCTATGAGCGGGGTAGTGTCGTCGTCGACGATCGTGCCCGTGGCAACGTCAGCTGTCGGGCTGATGGTCGCCCCAATGGCCGCCGTGATTGTCGCCACCACCGTCTCGCTGGACTCGTCGATGCTGTCGACCACCGGGTCCGCCACGAAGCTCACGCTCAACTGCCCAGCGGGTATCGTCACCTGGCGTGTCGCCCCCGCACTCAGTCCCGTCACCGCGTAATCCGCGCTCTCGGTCGCCGTCCCGCTCAGCGCAATCGTCACCACGGTGTCCGTTACCGACACCCGGTCCAGACTGACCTGATAGGTCAGGTTGGTCGCACCGTCCTCGGCCACGCTCGGCGGAGCCACTGCAATCGAGACCACCGGCGCGTCATCATCGACGATCTGTGTCGCCACGCTGCCCGTCCCGATCGCTCCACCCACCACGTTGCTCAGGTTGACCGTGTATTCCTCGGCACCTTCGACCAAGGCATCGTCCAGCGTCACCACCGACAGCCTGACCGGCCCTTGCGCTGCAGCCGTGAAGGTCAGTGTTTGCGTCAGCGGGTTGTAGTCCACGCCAGAAGTCGCATCAGGCACCAGCGTCGTACCCGGCCCGGTCGCTACCTGCACGCTCAACTGCTGGTCGTTGACCAGCGTGCCGCCCGCCAGGCTGACCGTGTAGCCCGCCGTCGCGCCCTCGGCGACGGTCGCGTCGCCCACCAGATTAACCGTCAACAGGGTGGCATCAAGGATCGTCGTATCGACGGCACTGGCGGTCGGATTGACCTCGAAGCGTTCGAAATTGCCGCCCGTGATGGATTCGATCCGGATGTTGTAGAGCTCGCTGCCCTCGGCCAGCTGGTCGATCAGGGTCTGGATCGTGAAGGTCTGGCTGGACTGGCCCGCAGGTATCGTGACCGACGCGACACCGGTGAAATCGACACCGTTCTGAGCGACGCCACTGTATTGGAAAGTCACTACCACGGGGGTCTGACCCGGGCGCTCCAGGGTCACGGTGTAGGGGGCAGTAATGTCGCCCTCACGCACGGAATCCGGCCCGATGATACCGACCTGGGTCAGATCCTGGTCGTCGACCACCGTGATGGCCGTCGACTGATCGACATCGAGCTGGTCGTAGCCGCCGCCATTGGCACCCGTGACGCCAATGTCGATCACTTCCCGACCCTGGATATACGGATCATCCGGTCGAATGCTGACCTCCACCAACCCGCTGCCAGCCCCGACCGGGATCGCGATGCTCTGGCCATTGCTCAGATTGATGACCAGGTCGGTTCCGGTGGGCGGGTTGCTGACGGTCGCATACAGGCCGACCCGGGTGCCTTCGACCACATCGCGGCCGTCGAGGAACACCAGGCCTCCGTTCTGCCGCAACGGCTGTCCACTGTCGTCGAGCTGGATGTAGCGCAAGGTGATCAAGTCTGCTGCGACCGGCTCGGCGCCCAGCGGTACGTCTTCGATCGTGGGCGGAGGGCCCAGCGTGTATTCGTAGGCCAGCGGCTCGACCCCTTCGACGATGCGCAACAAGCGCACGAAGCTGCTGCCGCCGCCGGCGTCACCACCGGCCGTCAGGCCGGCCGCCGGGGCCGCAAGTGCGGCAAACGGGTCCGCCCCGAGCTGCAGCGCTTGCAGCACGGCTGCGGGCGTCGCCGCCTGGACCGCCGCCTCCTGCGCCGTGGGCGTGGCATCGGTCTGCATCAGACTGTCTTCCACGCGCACGCTTTGATCAGGTGCGATGGCCAGAACCTGACCGTCCGCCATCTGCAGCTCGACACGCGCGCCGGCAAACGTACGCAGGGTTTCGCTGCGCTCGATGACATCACCGACCTTGAGGACACGCGCCTGACCGTCAAGGCCGACTGCGACGGCATTTCCGGTGATAGCGACTACTTTTGCGATCTGGGCCACTGCAACTCTCCTATTTGACTCTGGTTGCAGGTTAGCGAGCCGGGAGAGGACTGACCATTGGACTTAAGTCCACTTCTCTATCGTTTTTAGCGCAGGACAAGACCAGGAGGTACGGCAGGCCAGGGCAGCGATTCGGGACAGGCAGGCGGCTGGTCGGGCTGGGACGACCCCGGCAATCACTAGGCGTAGGATTTCACTTGTGCCAGATGCAATACGAGTTGCACCCGGTCGCGCAAGCCGAGCTTCTCGAATACGGCTCCCAGATGGGCCTTGACGGTGCGCTCGGTGATATGAAGCTGCTCGGCGACTTCCCGGTTCGATTGGCCTTCGGCCACGGCATGCGCCACCTGGAGCTCGCGTTCGGACAGGACGGACAGATCGATTGCCGGCCGCACGGCGTCAGGACTGCGCTGCAGCAACTCGCGCGTAGCCGCCATCAGGCGCTGCACCAGGTCAGGGCCGACCCAGAGCCCGCCCAGACTCACCACCTGGGCGACTTCCTGCAACAGCCCAGGCGCTGCCAGCAAATGGCAATAACCACGCGCGCCGGCATTGAGGGCGCGCAGTCCCTCGACCTGATCAGGCACGGAACTGAGCACGATCACCTGGCAATCCGGCTGTGACTGCAGGAGCGCTGCAACCTTGAGTCGCCAGTCGTCGAGCATGACCGGAACCCAGACCATATCGCCAGCAGCCACCGTCTGCTGCAACTCGAGCCAGTGACCCGGTTGTCCGGCCGGGAAAGCCTGCTGCCAGCGCTCGCGCGCAATGACGGGCCATGATGGTGCGACGGCTTGAACCAGAAAATGACGAGCATTCATATCAGCGCTCCGACAAGGCATTGGCCTTGGCGCGCAAGACCGGCTTGAGCAGATAGGACAGCACCGACTTCTTGCCAGTCAGGATATCGACCTGTGCCACCATGCCCGGGATGATGGGCAGCTTATCGTCCAGCAAGGCCTTGTCGGTGCGCAAGCGAACGAGATAGAAGGCATTGCCCTTCTGGTCGACCACCGAATCGGCGCTGATGTTCTCGACCACGGCATCCAGCCCGCCATAGATCGCGAAGTCATAGGCCGTGAACTTGACCGTGGCCTTGAGCCCGGGGCGCAGGAAGGCGATGTCCCTGGGCGTGATCTGGGCCTCGAGAATCAGCGCCTCATCGAGCGGAACGACCTCGACCACCTCCTTGCCAGGCTGGACCACGCCGCCCACGGTGTTGACCAGCAGGCGCTTGATGGTGCCACGCACCGGTGACTTGATGTCGGCCTTGGCCACCTTGTCGGCCAGCGCCCGGTCACCCTCGTTGAGGGCGGACAGCCGGCTCATGGTCTCGGACAGTTCGGCGCTCATCAGGTTGCGCGCATTGAGCTGGACTTCCTCGATCCGGCGCTGCGCTTCAGAAATGGACGCCTGCACGCGCGAGATCTGGGCACTGGCCTGGTCGCGGTCCCCACGCAGACGCGACTGCTCACGCTCGAGCTTGAGCACCTCGACCTCGGACACGGCACCGGTGCGCACCAGCGGCCGGGTCGCGTTGAGTTCCTTCTGCAGCGATGCCAGCCCTTGCTCGGCCTGCGCCTTGCGCGCGCGCACCTCGTTGAGTTCCTGTTGCCGCTGCGACAACTGATTCTGTGCCATCGAGACCTGGGTCGAGATTTCATCGCGCTTGGACTCATAGAGCCGGCGCTCGTGCGCGACGATGTCGGGCGCATCGCGCATCAGTTCGTCGGATGGATTGAAGGCGCCGCCACGGGTCAGCGCCTTCAGGCGCAAGGCCTTGGCCTGCAAGGCCAGCTGGCTGGCACGGCTCTCGCCCAGATTGGACTTGAACCGGGTCGGATCGACGCGCAACAAGACCTGGCCGAGTTCGACCACCTGGCCTTCGCGCACCAGGATCTCGTCGACCACGCCGCCATCGACGCTCTGGATCACCTGGACCTGGCGCGTCGGCACCACCTTGCCCTCGCCGCGCGCGACCTCGTCCACCTGGGCCAGTGCGGCCCAGATCAGCAGCAGCACCACCAGCAGGACAGCCAGGCGCAGCAGGGCGCGCGCGCGCAGCGGCTCCTGCTGCAACTGGGCCCAGTCGGCGTCCGCCGCCCAGTCGGTGGTCTCGCGCCGCGTCTCGGGCGTCAGGCGACCGACCCAGCCACCCAGCCAGCGGTCGCCGAAGCGGCGCAGCGGAGCCATCCAGCGGGACAGGCCCAGAAAGGTTTTTTCGTTGAGATCAGCCATCATGCCCCCTTGCCGACCTGGCCCTGGCGCAAGGCCGCCACGACCTGGTCCCTGGGACCATCAGCCACGACCTGACCGGCGTCGAGCACGATCAGGCGCTCGACCATATCGAGCAGCGAGGCGCGATGGCTGACCACCAGCAAGGTCTTGCCGCGGGCGAAATTGGCCAGGCGGTTCTTGACCGCCGCCTCGCTCGAGTGATCCATGGCGGCAGTCGGCTCGTCGAGCAGCAGGATCGGCGGATCGTGCAGCACCGCGCGCGCAATCGCGACGCCCTGACGCTGGCCACCCGACAGCGACTCGCCGCGCTCGCCGACCAGCATGTCAAAGCCCTTGGGATGGGAATTGACCAGATCGACGATGCCACCGATGGCGGCGGCCTTCAGCACATCGGCATCATCGGCCAGCGGATTCGCCAGTGTGATGTTCTCGCGCAACGAGCCGTAGAACAGCATCACATCCTGCTGGACATAGCCGATGTGGCGCCGCAGCTCGGCCGGGTCCAGCTGACGCTGGTCGATGCCGTCGATCAGGACCGCGCCGCCTGTCGGCCGGTACAGGCCCAGCACCAGCTTCTCAAGCGTGGTCTTGCCCGAACCGATGCGCCCCAGGATGCCGACCTTTTCGCCGGGCCGGATCTTGAAGCTGACATGGCTCAGCACTGGCGTAGACTGACCAGGATAGGTGAAGCTGACATCGCGAAACTCGATCGAGCCCTGCAGGCTGCTGCGCGCGATGAAGTTGGCGTCATGCGGGCGCTCGACTTCGCGCTTCATCATTTCGTCGAGCGAAGTCAGCGCGGTAGCCGCCGTATGGTATTGCACCAGTAGCGCCGCGACCTGCGAGATCGGGGTCAGCGCGCGCGAGGCCAGCATCGAGCAGGCAATCAAGCCGCCCATGGTCAGCATGCGCTCGCCAATCAGCCAGACGCCCAGGATCACGATCGCGAGGTTGACGGTCTGCTGCACGAAAGCCGCGCCGTTGCTCGTGCTCGACGACAGCAAGCGCAGCTGGGCACCGACACGGGCCAGCAGCGCCGCGCTGTGCTCCCATTTGCGCTGGATCGGTGCCTCGGCGCCCATGGCCTTGAGGGTCTCGAAGCCGACCAGCCCCTCGATCAGCGTCGCGTTGCGCTGCGCGCTGGCACGGTAGGTGGTTTCGGCGAGTGAATGCATGCGACCCTGCACCACCAGGGCGTACAGCAGCAGGACCAGTGCGCCCAGCAGCAGCGGAATCAGCATCGGCCAGGCAATCCAGCCCATCACGACCAGGAAGATCAAGGCAAATGGCAGATCGATGAAGGCAATCACCGTGGCCGAACCGATGAAGTCGCGCACCGACTCGAAAGCCCGCAGGTTGGAGGCGAAGGAGCCGGCCGACACCGGGCGCTGCTCCATGCGCATGCCCAGCACCCGCTCCATGATGTGGGCCGACAGCTTGACGTCGGCCCGGCTGCTCGCGAGGTCGACGAAATAACCGCGCAACAGGCGCAGCACGAGATCGCCGACCAGCACCAGCAACAGGCCGACCGACAGCGCCGCCAGGGTCTCGAACGCCTGATTGGGTACCACGCGGTCATACACGTTCATCGTGAACATGGGCATGGCGAGCGCAAACAGATTGGTCAGGAAGGCGGCCAGCAACACGTCGCGGTAGAGCGCACGGTTCTCGGCGATCACGCTCCAGAACCAGTGCCCGTCCCGGGGCGCACGGACCTCGGGGCTGCGGGCATCGAAGCGCAGGCGCGGTCGAGCGTAGATGGCGCGGCCCGTGTATTGCGCTTCGACCTGGGCCAGCGGCAGCGCCACCGGCGCGTCACCAAGCTCGGGGTAGACCAGCTGCAAGGTCCGGCCGTCTTCCGAGCGGCCGACCAGCAGGCAAGCCTTGCTGTTCTGCAGCAAGAGCAAGACCGGAAACAAGTCCGCCTTGAGCAGCGTCAGCGGCTGACGCACCACCCGGCTCGCCAGACCGACCCGGCGCGCGGCACGCTCGAACAGCGCAGGAGTCAGGCGGCCCTGCTCGAGTGGCAGACCGGCCAGCGCAGCATCACGCGTGGCGGCTTCGCCATGGCTACGGGCCAGAATCAGCAGACAGGATAAAAGTTCATCGTTCTCGGCGACCGACGCAGACCGCTCCTCCAGCGGCGGCTGACTAACTGTTGACATGAATCTCCCCAGACGGCTTGGACCGGTCAGCCTACGGGCGGGCAGCCGGACAACCCTCCTGGCAAAATACCAGGATTGGCAGATTCAGTGTAACAAAATCTTGCCAATTAGCCAGTCATATGACCGGCTGGATCTTCGCTGGCGACGACTTCCTGGGCCCAGCTGCGCAACTTGCGCGTATCGGCGCGCAGGATCTGCTGTTTGACTGCCAGGATCTGTGACGGATGCATGGAGAAGCTGCGCAGCCCCAGGCCCAGCAGCAGTCGGGTCATGGCCGGATCGCCCGCCATCTCGCCGCAGACGCTGACCGACTTGCCTTGAGCACGGCATTCGGCAATGGTGCCGGCCACCAGTTGCAGCACCGCCGGATGCAAGGGGTCATAGAGATGGGACACGCTCTCGTCGACCCGGTCGATCGCCAGCGTGTACTGGATCAGGTCGTTGGTCCCGATCGACAGGAAGTCGAAATGGCGCAGGAACATCGGCACCGTCAGCGCGGCGGCCGGCACTTCGATCATCGCACCCAGGCGCACGGGACCGTAGACCTCGCCGCGCAGATCGAGCTGCTGGCGCGCCTTGGCCAGCATGTCCTTGACCTGCAGGATCTCGTGCCGGTGCGCGACCAGGGGCAGCAGCAAATTGACCTTGCCGTGGGCGGCGGCACGCAGGATGGCGCGCAGCTGGGTCAGGAACATCGCCGGCTCGGCCAGGCTCCAGCGGATCGCACGCAAGCCCAGCGCCGGGTTCAGGTGGTCGTCGCGCGTGCTGCGATCGAGTGGCTTGTCGGCACCGACATCGACCGTGCGGATCGTGACCGGCAGGCCATGCATGCCCTCGACGGCGGCCCGATAAGCCTGGTACTGCTCAGCCTCGTCAGGCAGCTTGCCATCCCGGCCCATGAAGAGGAATTCGGTCCGGAACAGGCCGACGCCGACCGCGCTGACCGACAGCGCCGGCACCGTATCGGCCGGCTGCTCGATATTGGCCAGCAACTCGATCCGCTCGCCGTCCAGCGTCACTGCGGGTGTGTTCTTGATGTGGGACAGGCGCCCGCGCTGCAGCTCGATCTCGCGCTGGCGGAACTCGTATTCGGCCTGCACCGCAGGCGAAGGGTTGACGAGGATCAGTCCGGCATCGCCATCGATGATGACCCAGTCGTCCTGCTGCACCAGATGGCTCGCCGCACGGGCACCGACCACGGCCGGGATGTCCATGCTGCGCGCAACGATCGCGGTGTGCGAGGTCTTGCCGCCGACATCGGTGACAAAGCCGGCAAAGACGCTCTGCTTGAACTGCAGCATGTCGGCCGGCGACAGGTCATGCGCGACCAGCACCAGCGGGGCATCCTGGCTGGAGGCCGCCGGCGCCTGGCTGGCCACCGGCGAAGCGACACCGCGCAACTGGCGCAGCAGGCGCTCGGTCAGCTGCTCGAGGTCGGACTTGCGTTCGCGCAGATAGGGGTCTTCCATCTCGTCGAACTGCTTGGCGATCTGCTCGAGGTGCGAGGTCAGCGCCCATTCGGCGTTGTAATGCCGCTCCTGCACCCAGCAGGCCACACCTTCGTGCAGTTGCTTGTCGGCCAGCAGCATCAGATGCACTTCAAGCAGCGCATTGAGCTCCTGTTGCGCCTCCCGGGCTTCGGCCTTCTGCAGGGTCAGCTGCATGCGCTGCAGCTCGTCGATCACCAGGTCACGCGCGCCGCGCAGGCGCTGCAACTCGCCCTCGACCTGCTCGGGAGCGACGAAGTAATGCGCCACGTCGAGCCGGCTGGAGGCGACCAGCACGGCACGGCCAATCGCAATGCCGCGCGAAACCGCCTGACCATGAACCGAAAACGTCACTCGCCTTCTCCGAACTTGTCCTGGATCAGGGCCAGCAGGGCGTCCATCGCCTCGCGCTCGCGCTCGCCGTCGGTCTCGAGTTCGATCTCGCTGCCGAGACCAGCGGCCAGCATCATGACACCCATGATGCTCTTGGCGTTGATGCGGCGCTCGCCGCGACTGAGCCAGACCTCGCAGGGAAAGCTGCCGGCGAGCTTGGTCAGCTTGGCCGATGCCCTGGCGTGCAGCCCCAGCTTATTGCTGATGGTCGTGCTGGTCTTGATCATGAGAGGTCCTGCGTGACTGGTTTTGCGGCGCCGTCGCCGCGACGGACACGACACCCTGGGTAGCTCCCATCATAGCCCGGCTAGCCAGCGATTCGAGCGACTCATGACGATAGGAGATAGCACGCATCAGCATCGGCAGATTGACTCCCGTCAACAGGCGGCTGTGTATGCCATCGACCAGCTTGGCCGCCACATTGCTGGGCGTGGCGCCGAACAGGTCGGCCAGGACCAGGGTCTGCGGCATGCCCAGCTGCTGCAGCAGCTTTCTGGCTTGCTCGAGCGTCTCCTCGGGCGCGGTCTGGGCCTCGACGTCGAGCGCGACCAGCGCGCTGCCCGCATCCGGGAACACATGCAGGGCGCACTGGCGCAGGGCGCTGGCCAGCGGCGCATGGGCGATGATCAATATGCCGTTCATGGCACAGGATTATCGGGGCGGATCGATAATCCGAGGCAGAACGCCCTATCCTTGTCCGAATATGAATCTTGTCTCAACCCGCCGCCGCACCCTGGCCTTGACCGCGCTGGCCTGCGCCACCCTGGGACTGGGCAGCCTGGCCGGCTGCACCAGCCGGGAACCAGCGCCCGAATCCCGCTTCCTGCTGCTCGACGGCAGCACGCTCGCCAGCAGCGCGCTCAAGGGCAAGGTAACCTTGGTGAACTTCTGGGCCACGACCTGCACCACCTGCGTCGCGGAAATGCCCGAGCTGGTCCATACCTTCCAGAAATACCAGGCGCGCGGCTTCGAAACCGTCGCGGTCGCGATGAGCTATGACCCGGTGGAATGGGTGCTCAACTTCAGCAACAGTCGCCAGCTGCCGTTCAAGGTCGCGCTCGACCGCAACGGCGAACTGGCCCGGCAATGGGGCGACGTGAAACTGACTCCCACCACCTTCCTGGTTGACCAGCAGGGACAGATCGTCAAGCGCTATGTCGGACAGCCCGACTTTGTCGCGCTGCACCAGCTGATCGAACAGCTGCTGGGCCAGGGCTGATGGACCGGATGCCCGGCCAGATCCTGGTCGTCAGCAGCGCCGCTGAAGTCGGGCTGGTGCGCGAGCTGTTTCGCGAATACCAGCGCAGCCTGGATCTGGACCTGAGCTTCCAGGATTTCGAGCAGGAACTGCACAACCTGCCCGGCGAGTACCAGGCCCCTTACGGCGCCCTGCTGCTGGCACTGGCCAACGGCGAGCCTGCCGGCTGCTGCGCCTTGCGTCCCCTGCTATCAAGCGACTACACGAACGCCTGCGAAATGAAGCGGCTCTATGTGCGGCCCGGGTTCCGGGGACTCAGGCTGGGACGCCAGCTGGTCGAACAGACCCTGCTGCTGGCGCAGCAGGCCGGCTTCGACAGCATGCTGCTCGACACCTTGAGCGACATGGAGGCAGCGCGCGAGCTGTATCAGGATTGCGGCTTCGTCGAGGTTGCCCCCTACTACCACAACCCGCTGCCAGGGGCGCACTACCTGCGGGTCGAGCTCTGAGGCTTCAGGCAGCCTTGGCCTGGGCCAGCAGCGTGGCGGCGTCGCTGACGGCGAACTGGCCCGGGCCTTCGACGTTGAGCGTCGTTACCACGCCATCCTTGACCAGCATCGAGTAACGGTTGCTGCGCAGGCCCAGGCCCTTGCCGTTGAGGTCCAGCGTCAGGCCGGTGGCCTGGGCAAAGGCGGCGTCGCCGTCGGCCAGCATGCGAACCTTGCCAGCCGTCTGCTGGTCCTTGGCCCAGGCGCCCATCACGAAGGCGTCGTTGACGCTGACACACCAGATCTCGTCGACACCGGCGGCCTTGAACGCCTCGGCTTGCTCGACATAGCCCGGCACATGCTTGGCCGAGCAGGTCGGCGTGAAGGCGCCGGGAACCGCAAACAAGGCAATCGTCTTGCCGGCACTGGCCTGCAGCACGTCGACCGGATTCGGGCCCAGGCTGCAGCCCTCGGTTTCGACTGCGATGAACTCCATCAGGGTGCTGGCGGGCAGCTTGTCGCCGACTTGGATCATGGGAACTTCCTTGCAATGGGACCTTTTGGCCCCGGGTGTTGAGCCCGGCGCGACCGGAAAGCGGCGCGCAGGGACGAAAAAAAACGACCGAGTGGATTCTCGGTCGTTTTTTTGGTTCGCGCCCGCAGGCAGCGAATAAGGCTTACACCAGGGCAGCCTTTTGGACCAGGCGGGTCACGACCCAGTTCTTGGTCTTGGACAGCGGACGGCTTTCCGAGATCTCGACGATGTCGCCGAGCTTGAATTCGCCGTTTTCGTCGTGCGCGTGGTACTTGCTCGACTTGGTCACGATCTTGCCGTACAGCTCGTGCTTGACAGCACGTTCGATCAGCACGGTCACGGTCTTGGCACGCTTGTCGCTAACGACCTTGCCGATCAAGGTGCGCTTGAGGGAGGTTTTGGCTTCCGTCATGGTCACTCCTTACTTGGCGGCTTGCTTTTCAGCAAGGATGGTCTTCGCACGAGCGATGGCACGACGGGTGCTACGCAGCGTGGCGAGGTTGGACAGTTGTTGCGTGGCTTTCTGCATGCGCAGGTTGAAGTGCGCCTTTTGCAGCGACTTCACTTCGGCTTCCAGAGCCGCAACATCTTTTTGGCGCAGTTCAGCAGTTTTCATCTCTTGTTCTCCTGAATTACTGGCCCAGCAGGCGGGTCACGAAGGTCGTGCGCAGCGGCAGCTTGGCTGCGGCGAGCGTGAACGCTTCGCGAGCCAGTTGCTCGGGAACGCCAAGGATCTCGTACAGCACCTTGCCAGGCTGGATCTCGGCGACGTAGTACTCCACGCCACCCTTACCGTTACCCATACGGACTTCGGCAGGCTTCTTCGAGATCGGCTTGTCCGGGAACACGCGGATCCAGATGCGGCCGCCACGCTTGACGTGACGGGAGATCGCACGACGTGCGGCTTCGATCTGTCGAGCCGTCAGACGGCCACGGTCGGTGGACTTCAGGCCGAAATCGCCAAAGGCCACGGTGTTGCCGGTGGTGGCAACGCCCGTGTTGCGGCCTTTTTGCTCTTTACGGTATTTACGGCGAGCAGGTTGCAACATTGTTCAATTCTCCTTAAGCCTGGGGCTTGTCGCTGCCGTCGGCCGGGGCGGCATTGCTGCCACCACGACGCGGGCCGCCACGACCCGGACGGTCGGTGCGGGCACCATCACGGCGCGGACCGCGCGGACGACGCTCGTCATCAGGACGCGGGGTGCTGTCCAGCGACGGAGCATCGGCGCGACCCAGGTTGTCGCCCTTGTAGACCCAGACCTTGACACCGATGATGCCGTAGGTGGTCAGAGCTTCAGACGTGCCGTAGTCGATGTCGGCGCGCAGGGTGTGCAGCGGCACACGACCTTCGCGATACCATTCGACGCGGGCGATTTCGGCACCGTTCAGACGGCCCGAGGACATGATCTTGATACCCTGGGCGCCCAAACGCATGGCGTTCTGCATCGCACGCTTCATGGCGCGACGGAACATGATGCGCTTTTCGAGCTGCTGGGTGATCGAGTCAGCGATCAGCTTGGCATCGACTTCAGGCTTGCGCACTTCTTCGATGTTGACGGCGACCGGAACGCCCAGCTGGGCGGCCAGTTCCTTCTTCAGCTTCTCGATGTCTTCGCCCTTCTTGCCGATCACCACGCCCGGACGTGCCGAGAAAATGGTGATGCGGGCGTTCTTGGCGGGACGCTCGATGATGACGCGCGACACCGAAGCGTTCTTCAGCTTGGCCTTCAGGTACTCACGAACCTTGATGTCTTCAGCCAGCATGCCGGCGAAATCACGGTTGCTGGCGTACCAACGGCTGGTCCAGTTACGGCTAACCGCCAGGCGGAAGCCGGTAGGATGGATTTTCTGTCCCATAGTCTTCCTTCAGGCTCAGTTACCAACCGTCACGTAGATGTGACAGGTAGGTTTGCTGATGCGGTTGCCACGACCCTTTGCGCGGGCCGAGAAGCGCTTGAGCGTAGTACCTTGCTCGACGTAGATGGTCTTGACCTTCAGTTCGTCGATGTCGGCACCGTCATTGTGTTCAGCGTTGGCGATGGCGGAGAGCAGAGCCTTCTTGACGATGCCAGCAGCTTTTTTCTGCGTGAACGTCAGGATGTTCAGGGCCTGATCCACCTTCTTGCCGCGGATCAGGTCAGCCACCAGGCGACCTTTGTCGACCGACAGGCGAACGCCGCGAACGATAGCGGAGGTTTCCATGGTGTGTCCTTACTTCTTGGCTTTCTTGTCGCCGGGGTGACCCTTGAACGTGCGCGTCAGCGAGAACTCGCCGAGCTTGTGGCCGACCATCTGGTCGGTCACATAGACGGGCACGTGCTGCTTGCCGTTGTGCACGGCAATGGTCAGGCCGATGAAGTCGGGCAGGATCATGGAACGACGCGACCAGGTCTTGACCGGCTTCTTGTCCTTGGTGGCCACAGCCTTCTCGACCTTGGCCAGCAGGTGGTGGTCTACGAAGGGACCTTTTTTGAGCGAACGAGTCATTTACGTAACCCCTTACTTCTTGCGACGCGAAACAATCATGTTCTGCGTGCGGCGGTTGTTGCGGGTACGGTAACCCTTGGTCAGGTTGCCCCACGGATCGACCGGCGGCATACCGGTACCGGTACGGCCTTCACCACCACCATGCGGGTGGTCAACCGGGTTCATTGCCACACCGCGAACGGTCGGGCGGATACCCATGTGACGCTTGACACCGGCCTTGCCCAGCTGACGCAGGCTGTTCTCGGAGTTCGAGACTTCACCCAGGGTAGCGCGGCAGTCGACGTGCACCTTGCGCACTTCGCCCGAACGCATACGGACCTGAGCGTAGATGCCTTCGCGAGCCAGCAGCACAGCGGATGCACCAGCGGAACGTGCGATCTGCGCGCCCTTGCCGATTTGCAGCTCGATGCAGTGAATGGTCGAACCCACCGGGATGTTGCGGATCGGCAGGGTGTTGCCGGCGCGGATCGGGGACTCGGAACCGCTCAGCAGCGTCGCACCGACTTCCACGTTACGCGGAGCGATGATGTAGCGACGCTCGCCGTCTGCGTAGCACAGCAGAGCGATGTGCGCGGTACGGTTCGGGTCGTATTCCAGGCGTTCCACCTTGGCCGGGATGCCGTCCTTGTCGCGACGGAAGTCGACGACGCGGTAGTGGTGCTTGTTACCGCCGCCCTTGTGGCGAACGGTGATGTGACCGTTGTTGTTGCGACCGGCCTTCTGGAACTGCGGCTCCAGCAGGGGTGCGTAACCGGAACCCTTGTGCAGGGTTTCACGGGTGACTTTCACCATGCCACGACGGCCCGGCGAAGTCGGCTTCATCTTGATGACTGCCATGATTAGACTGCCTCCCCGCCGAAGTTCAGCTCCTGGCCTGCGGCCAGGGTTACGTAGGCTTTACGGACATGGTCGCGGCGACCGACGGTCTTGCCGAAACGCTTGGCCTTGCCCTTTTGGTTCAGGACGTTGACGGCTGCAACTTTGACGTTGAACAGCAGTTCCACGGCGGCCTTGATTTCAGGCTTGGTGGCGTCTTGCAGGACCTTGAACAGCACGGCATTGGACTTCTCCGCCGCCTGGGTGGCCTTCTCGGTCACCATCGGGGCGACCAGCACCTGCATCAGGCGGCCTTCGTCAAACTGGACGTTGCTCATGCGAACATCTCCTTGAGTGTGTCGATGGCACCCTTGGTGACGATCACTTTCTTGTAGTGAACCAGCGACAGCGGATCGGCGTAACGCGGCTCAACCACCAGCACGTGGGGCAGGTTGCGCGAGGCCAGGTACAGGTTCTCGTCAACTTCGTTGGCGATGACCAGCACGGACTTCAGGTTCATGGCCTTGAACTTGTCGGCCAGCAGCTTGGTCTTCGGGGCTTCCAGCGACAGGCTGTCAACCACGGCCAGGCGGCCTTCACGAACCAGCTGCGAGAAGATCGAAGCCATACCGGCGCGGTACATCTTCTTGTTCAGCTTCTGGCTGAAGTTCTCGTCCGGGCTGTTCGGGAAGATACGACCGCCTCCGCGCCACAGCGGGGAGGAAGTCATACCGGCACGGGCGTTGCCCGTACCCTTTTGACGGAACGGCTTCTTGGTGCTGTGCTTGACCATTTCGCGGTCTTTTTGAGCACGGGTGCCCTGACGCGCGTTGGCTTGATAAGCGACAACCAGCTGATGGATCAGCGATTCGTTGTAGTCGCGACCGAAGACGGTTTCCGGCACTTCCACGGTGGAAGCGGCTTGACCCTGGTCGTTCAGGAGTTCAACTTGCATCAGTTAGCCCCTTTGCTGGCAGCTTTGACGGCGGGACGCACGGTGACGAAGCCACCCTTCGAACCCGGCACGGCACCCTTGATCAGCAGCAGCTGACGGGCTTCGTCGACACGGACCACATCCAGGTTCTGGGTGGTCACGGTTTCGTCGCCCATGTGGCCGGTCATCTTCTTGCCCGGGAACACGCGACCCGGATCCTGCGCCATCGAGATGGAGCCAGGAACGTTGTGCGAACGGCTGTTACCGTGCGACGCACGCTGCGAAGCGAAGTTGTGGCGCTTGATGGTGCCTGCGAAACCCTTACCGATCGAGGTGCCTTGCACGTCGACCTTGGCGCCGGCTGCGAACAGCTCGGCCACGGGCAGCACGGAACCGGCAGCGTACTTGGCTGCGGTTTCGGCGCTGACGCGGAATTCCTTCAGGATCTCACCAGCTTCGACGCCAGCCTTGGCCAGGTGACCGGCTGCGGGCTTGGTCACGCGGGAAGCGCGACGCTGACCGAAGGTCACTTGCAGGGCATCGTAGCCATCGTTGGCCTGGGTTTTGACTTGTGCCACGCGGTTGTTGGACACGTCGACCACCGTGACGGGCACTGCATCCCCGTCATCGGTGAACAGACGCATCATGCCCACCTTGCGGCCCAACAACCCGAGAGAGTTGGACAGACTCATTGTTTTCTCCGTTCCCGACTTCAATTGGCCGGGGCTGATTGCATCGCATGAGACATGCGGTGCGGGTTAAAACACCACAGGTGCGCGCCCAGCCGCTGATCGAAACCAGCAACAAGGCAGCACACCCATGCTGCGAAGACCGCAATTCTAGACTGCGGCCCAATTTTTTGCAAGCCCTTGTGGTTTTAACAACCGGGGCCTGCTCAAGTCTGCTTACTGCAGCTTGATTTCGACGTCGACGCCAGCCGGCAGGTCGAGCTTCATCAGCGCGTCGACGGTCTTGTCGGTCGGGTCGACGATGTCCATCAGGCGCTGGTGGGTGCGGATCTCGAACTGGTCGCGCGAGGTCTTGTTGACGTGCGGCGAACGCAGGATGTCGAAACGCTTCATGCGGGTCGGCAGGGGCACCGGGCCCTTGACGATCGCGCCGGTGCGCTTGGCGGTGTCAACGATTTCGGCGGCCGAAGCGTCGATCAGTTTGTAGTCGAAGGCCTTCAGGCGGATGCGGATCTTTTGCTTGTTCATGACTGTTTCCTGGTTTGTGTGTGTGGGGCACTGAACGGCACCGGAGCAAGGCTCCGGCGCCAGTCAGGATGATCAGTCGATGATCTTGGCAACGACGCCGGCGCCGACGGTACGGCCGCCTTCGCGGATGGCGAAGCGCAGACCTTCTTCCATGGCGATCGGGGCGATCA
>Ga0208374_1000468_pt1 | contig 17194 bp, 15 predicted proteins | sample RifOxyC3_FD_184037 | JGI IMG/M metagenome (GOLD analysis project Ga0208374, IMG submission 184037) | Groundwater microbial communities from Rifle, Colorado - Rifle Oxygen_injection C3 (SPAdes) | ecosystem: Environmental > Aquatic > Deep subsurface > Groundwater | place: Rifle, Colorado, USA...
TTTTAATAATTTTAGTTGTACTTGTTGTTGTTTTGTCTGGGTGGTATTTTACTTATGCAAAGTTTAATGACGGTAACAAAAATACAGTAGTCGCTGAAAAAATAGCTACTGTCAAAAAAGGTGATATAAGTATTACTACAAATTCTGATGGTAGTATTGTGGCCAAAGATGGTGTTAGTCTTTCATTTTCAAGTACTGGTTTAAAGATAAATAATGTTTATGTCAAAGAAGGTGATACTGTCAAAAAAGGTGACAAAATAGCAACAGCTGATACCGGTACTCAGAGTATTGATTTGAGATCAGCTTATGCTTCTTACAATTCTGCCAAAGCTAGTTATGACGAAAAAATTGCAGGACCAACTGAAAATGATTTAGCTTCTTACAAAAATTCTGTAGAAAGTGCACAAGCTAGTCTTGATAAAACCTTGGTACAAAATGAATATTCTATCAAGAGTGCAGAAAATGCTGTTGTAACAGCCAAGGAAAATTTGAAATTATCAGAAGGTGGAGAAAATAGCCAAATAGTTCAAGATTCTTATAATGATTTATATCTGGATTCACTTAGTGTTGTAACTAGTTTGAATGCAGCTCTTGTATCTTCTGATAATATCTTGGGAATAGATAACCAATTTGCTAATGATAGTTTTGAAAATGTTTTGTCTGCTTTGGATTCAAGTAATTTGAATAATGCTAAAAATTCTTATAGTACGGCAAAGGAAAAATTAAAAAAAGCTGAAAATAACATTATACTTTTAAGTAAGGATTCTGCTCATGAAGATATTGTATTTGGATCGAATTTAATTCTGGAAGCTATAAAAGCAATGTATCAAAATTATTATGATTTACAAGAAGTTCTTATATCTACTTTGCCTATTGGAGATTTGACCCAAAGTTCACTAGATAGTATGCGTAGTAGTGTCAATTCAAAAAAATCTTCTTTGATTTCTAGTGTTAGTTCTTTTGAGTCTTCTATTCAAAATGTAGATAATGCAAAATCTAGCTATGATTCTTATAAAAGAGCTTATGATAATGCTGTACAAGCTTTAGAAAAAGCTCATAGTGATGCTAATGCTTCGGAGATAAGTGCACGTCTAACTTTGAAAAATGCAGAACAACAATTGAAAGATGCTTCTGCACCTTTGACATCTTATGAACTTAATTCTGCCAAAAGTAGTTTGGCCAATGCTAGTGCTAGTGTTCAAAAACTTCAATATCAAATAGATCAATCAACTTTGAAATCTCCAATTGACGGTGAGGTAGTGTTACTCAATGGTAAAACTGGAGATATTATAGTTGAGAGCAAAAATTCTCCTTTTGTAACAATATTAAATAAAGGTACTTTTTTTGTAGAGACAAATATTGAAGAATCTGAAATCAGTAAAATACAAATTAATCAAAAGGCTCATATTACTATTGATTCTCTGGATGGAGCAGTACTTGATGGTACTGTCAACTTTGTTTCTTTGACTTCAGAAACGGGCAACGGTGGTGTAGTGACTTATTTAGTAAGAGTTTTGCTTGATGATACTTCTAGTATTGATATTAGAGAAGGTATGAGTTCTAGCGTAGACTTCGTAATCGCTGAATCTCAGGATGTATTAGAAATACCTGTCCAAGCTGTTCAAAATATTGACGGGAAACCATCTGTTCATATGGAAAATGGTGATGTCAGACAAGTGGTGACGGGTTTTACTGATGGTCAAATGGTAGAAATAATTTCTGGTCTAGAAGTTGGAGAAAAAGTAAAATATTAATTTTATGGAAAATGAGGTTGTTATAAAATTAGAAAATGTTTGTAAGTCTTATTTTTTGGCCAATGGGGAAGAAATAAAAGTTTTGAAAGGTGTAGACATGGAAATAAAAAAAGGTGAGTTTGTAGCTCTCATGGGAGAATCTGGTGGGGGTAAAACTACTTTATTAAATATTTTGGGTTGTCTACATCCTCTGTCTTCTGGTAAATATTTTTTGCAAGGTGAAAATATAGGTGAAGTGCGTGATGATTTTACTTTGGCTTTTATCCGTAATAAAAAAATGGGTTTTGTATTTCAACAATTTAATCTTCTTTCTCGTTTGAGTGCTTTGAAAAATGTATCTTTGCCAAGTCTTTATGCTGGAGTAGATAAAGAAACTAGAGAAAAAAAAGCAACTGAACTTTTGAATATGTTATCTATCGCTGATAGAATTGGGCACAAACCTACAGAGTTGTCAGGTGGTCAACAACAACGTGTGGCTATTGCTAGGTCTCTTATGAACGATCCTGAAATAATTTTGGCTGATGAGCCAACCGGTGCTCTTGATTCCAAAAATGGTTTGGAAATTATGGAAATATTTAGAAATTTCAAAAAGAAAGGTAAAACAGTTGTGATGGTTACTCATACAGCTGAAGTCGCTAAGTTTGCCGATAGAATTGTTTATATGCGTGATGGAAAAATATTGGATAATCATTATCAACTTAGAAGTGATTATTGATGATTTTTATAAAGTCTTTTTTGTATTTTGTGTTACTTTAATTAAAGTTTGAGCTTACAAGGCCTACGAGGCTCACAAAGCTTACAACTTAATCTGCTTATTCTGCTTAATTTGCTGATAAATATGTTTTTAGAAATATTAAAAATGGCAGGTGAAGCACTTTTTTCCAACAAGGTTAGAAGTTTTTTGTCTGTACTGGGTATTATTATTGGTGTTTCTACTGTGATTGTTGTGGTGGGAATTGGTACTGGTGCTCAAAAACAAATTGCTGATCAATATAAAAATCTTAGTGCTACAACTATCATGGTGATGAAGCAAATGGGTAGAGATGCTGTTTCATCTTCCAAATTAGATGCAGGGGATTCTAATTTTATTGCACAAAATGTAGCTAATATAAAAGATACTACAGTATTTATTTCTGGTAATAAGACTGTCGCTTATGGCAAAGAATCTACTTCTTTGAATGTTTTTGGAAATTATTTTAATTTTTTTGATATTGGTAATTTAGAATTGGCTTCAGGACGTTTGATAAATGAAGAAGATGTAACTTCCAAAACAAAAGTTGTAGTACTGGGTTCGGGAGCTTTGACTACTTTGTTTGGAGAAGGTTTTGACCCTGGTCAAGCTGTTGGACAATCTATTACAATCGATAGTAAAAAAGTTGAAGTGGTAGGTGTTCTAAAAGAAAATGGAGGAAGTGCTATGGGACGTATGTCTTATGATGATTCTGTCTTTACTCCTTATAGTATCGCTGAACAAAGTTTGTTAGGAAATACAGCTCAAATGATGATTGTGGTTCTTATGAATGATGTAGACAATTTGAAAACTGGTATGGAAGATATCACTTCATTGCTTAGAATTCAACATAAATTAAAAGCTAGTCAGGCTGACGATTTTCGTATTTTTGATCCTGGTTCTATCGTGGGTGCAGCCCAAAGTTCAGCCAATACTATGTCACTTCTTTTAGTTTCTATTGCGACTATTGTGCTTATTGTATCTGGTGTTGGTATTATGAATGTTATGTTTGTGACAGTTGCAGAGCGTACCAAAGAGATTGGTATTGCCAAAGCTATTGGTGCTCAAAAGCAAGATATCTTGACTCAATTTTTGGCTGAGTCAGTAATTTTATCTATTGGTGGTGGAATGGTGGGGGCTATACTTGGACAAATTATAATTCCAATTTTGAATAAGTTTGAAGGTTGGTATGTAGTCCCTTCTTTTTCAGGTGTTATACTTGCTTTTACTTTTTCCGCAGCTGTGGGTTTGTTTTTTGGATTTTATCCAGCTTTGAAAGCTAGTAAACTTGATCCTGTAGATGCTTTGAGAAGTGAGTAATGTGGAAAGGGGAACGGTGTAAAGAGGAACGTGGAATGATGACTAAAAAAATTGTTATCTATATTTTTTGTTTATAAATCATAATTAGTGACTAGTTCATAAATACGGTAAATATACACCGTTTTTTTGTTTTCAAGATAAAAATAGTGTATAATACAAACATTATTAATTTAACTTATAAATATATGGGAGACATGGAACAATACAAATCTCTAATTTCAGAAATTATTGCCAAACAAGCTGTGATTTTGGGACCAGACATCGCAATACTAAAAGCACGTAATGTAAAAGCTTTAGAATTATCTGCAGATGGTAAAGTTACTTCTATTAGTGGTGATCCTGAAGCTGCTATACAAGCTCTTATTGACGAATATGTCAATTTGTCTGGTATGATTGTTAAGAATGCTCTTGGATCAATTTTTGCCAAATATCCTGGTCTTAACAAAAGTGAATAAATCTCACTTTTTTATTTTTTATTATATTAATTTATTTTTTATGTTAGAAATTATGAGAAATATTGTCCTTTTTGTGGGTTGGCCAATTTTGGTCGCTGGTAGTGTCTTTATTTTTGTCAAAGGTAAAGGAGTCTATAGTATGGTCAAAGGCTCTCTTATCGGTAAAATTAGTAAGACATTGGTCTATACTATGCTTGTTGGTATGTATAGTTTAGGTATTGTATCTACTTTCTTTTTGTATTGTAGTAATTTATCAACAGCAATGTATGTTGTGATACCTGTGTTCATTGTTTGGGCTATCAATTTTTTTATGGCTATAAAAGTTTTGACTTACGCTACTAATGAGGCTAAAAAAATGTCTCAATAATAAATTATGGAATTCTTTTTAGGTTTTTTTGGATTAATTTCTTTAGTAATCTTGGGCTTCGGTATATTTCTTTATCGACGTAGTTTGGGTTTGAAAAAAAATCTAGAAGAAGAACGTAAAAGCATGCAAAGAAAAATGTATGAGTTGGCAATTTTAAAAGAATTGGGTGAGCGTATTGGTTATTCACTCAATGTTCAAAATATTATTGATATTATTACTGGATCACTTCATCAGTTTATTGAATATCAGATAGTGTCTTACATGCTTTTGCAACCAGAAAAAATAATTTTTAAGGTTCACCTTGAAGAATCTGTATCTAGAAAATTTATAAATGAAGTAAAGAACAGAATGTTGAAATCCCTAAGTGCTCTTTTGAGTAAAGAATTTTCAGGAAATCAGGTAGAAGAAGTATTGACAGGGGCTGTGATTATAGATGAAATAGAAAGTCCTGTACAATCTTTTTTCAATATTCCTCTAGTTATTGGTGAAAAAGTAGTAGGAGTATTGACTGTAGCTCATAGTGATCCTGGTCTTTACAAAGAAGAAGAGACCACTATTCTTTATAAAATCACTAGACAAGCTTCAGAAGCAGTAACACGTTTACAAGAAGTGATTACCAATGAACAAAGAAAACTGAATGCTATGGTAGAGAGTATGTCAGAAGGTGTGGTAATGACAGATACTGATTATCGTATTTTAGTTGCCAATCCGGCTATGAAACAAATTTTAAATATTGAAAAAGAAGAAATTACAATTTTTGATTTTATTGATAATTTGGAAGGTAAATTTGATATTCGTGGTAAGCTAGAAGAAAGTGTGAAATTGGATAAAATTTTACCTGTAACCGAAGTCTTATTGGGGAATAGATATTTTCATATTTTGGTTTCTCCTGTAAAAGTAAATTCTGGTTTAAATAAAGGTCAGATTATTGGAGGAGTAGTGATTTTTTATGATATAACTAAAGAAAAGGAACTAGAAAAAATGCGTGAAGATTTTACTTCGATGATGGTACATGAATTACGTTCACCTTTGGCAGGTATCAAAGGTATTTCAGAAGTAATGATTTTGGAAAATAAAAAGAAGAAAAAAGCTAAAAAAGATCTTGAATATGCTACAGTGTTATTGGATAGTTCTTCTCGTATGCTTGATTTGGTAAACGATTTACTTGATGTCGCAAAAATTAGTGCTGGTAAATTTGAAATTCATAAAGAAGTTTTGCCAATAAAAGATCTCTTAAAAGCAAATGTCGAAATATTGGGTACTCTTGCCAAAGAAAGTAAAATTAATTTGAAAGTAAATATCGCCAAAAATGTTCCTGGGGAAGTATTTTTAGATAAAAATAGAATAGGACAATCTTTGATAAATCTTTTGTCCAATGCTATAAAATTTACCAAAGAAGGTGGTGTTGTAACGGTACAGGTAATGTCACACAATCAAGGTGTTAGTATTGTGAAAGAAGGCCGAGAAAATAATTTTGCTTGGTTTATTGATAAAGATAAAGAAGAATTTATTAATCTACCTAGTTCTCTTTTTGTAGCTGTTACAGATAGTGCTTTTGGTATTGCAGAAAATGATATCAATAATTTATTTAATAAGTTCAAACAATTAGAAGCTTCTTCTCGTAGTGAACATAAAGGTACTGGTTTGGGTTTGTCTATTGTCAAAGGTATTATAGAGGCTCATGGTGGTGTTGTTGGTGTATTCTCCAAAGAGGGAAGTGGTAGTACTTTTTATTTTACAATACCTTTTGATACGAATGTAATTAGTTAAAAAATATATTTTAATTATATAGATATGTCTAAAAAAATTCTTATAGTGGAGGATGAAAAACTAGAGTTGATGGCACTAGTTGCAAGATTTAAGATGGAAAAATTTGAAGTTTTGGAAGCAAGTAATGGTGAGGAAGGTCTGGAAATTGCTTTGGAAAAACATCCTGATTTTGTTTTATCAGATATAAGGATGCCAAAAATGTCAGGTATCGAGATGATTACTAAAATTAGACGAAGTGGTTCTTGGGGTAAAGAAGTGCCTATGCTTATGTTGACATCTGTCGTGGAGGCTGAAAGTATCGCTCAGATTGTAGAACAAGGTGTACATGACTATATTATTAAAGGAGCTATGGATATGGATGATGTTGTTGTAAAAGTAAAAGAAAAATTGAAAACAAGTTAGTGTTTTTTTATATAAATTAAGGCCTAATAGTTTAGGTCTTTTTTACTTGATTTTTTTGTTTATTTTTGCTATACTATTAGCAGATTTTAGGCGTCGTTTTTAAGATGTATTTTATTACGACGTTTTTTATAATATTGGATATATGTTTAAAAAAATATTTTTATTTTTAGCTGTAGTATTTTATTCTCTTTTTCCTTTTATTACTTCTGCCCAAAATGTAGCAGGTGTTGTGGTTGAAGAAAATTATTCAGCTGTTATTTTTTCTGAAGACTATGTACAAGTTGGCAAAAAAATAATTTTTGATTCTAGTAAATCAATTTTGCCAAATACTGTTAAAAATGCTGTTTATTATTGGAGATTTGGTGATGGATCATATGAGTATGCTGATGAAGTAGTACATGATTATAAAAAGGTTGGTAATTACAAAGTTAATTTGGATATTTCTTATGTAAATGAAAAAGGACAGAAAGAAATTTTTTCTAGTGAAAAATCTGTTTTTGTTTATGATACTAGAGCTCTCATGATTGTGGATGAAAAGAGTCAGTCTGAGATAGACATGATGAAAGATCAGGCTAGAAATGAAGGGGTGGCATTGGAAGTTTTGTCACCTGCAGAAGATATGGGTTTTTTTTCAGAAGATATTTTGATAAAGCTTATTAGTGAACACAATCAGTATGTAAAAAATTCTGATTTGATTTTATTTTATACTAAATCACTTCGTGGGTTACAAGCTTTTACTCAATATTTTCAATCTTTAAATGATGTTGATAAAGAATTGATAAAGAATAAAATGTTTATTACCTTTACCGAAGGAAATATTGATGTAGTTACTCATGGTGTTTATCAAAATTATCAAATCATAAAACCGGAGTATATTTTACTTACTAGATCTGAAGCTCTGAGTGTTATTTTGAATGCTAAAGATATTAATGAAATAGAGACTTCACTTTTTGGTCGTGGTATAGAGCTTAAAAAAATTGATGATGAAAGTGGTAAAAGTAAATTTTTTATATTGTCTACTTTAGTTAATTATTTTATAGAGAAGGGTGTGCCTGCTGATAGCGTTTATCTTATTTTGATTATTTCTTTTTTGGCTTTTTTTATTATCTTTTTTAGAAATGTCGTGGGTATTAATACTTTTGGAGTATTTACACCTATTATTGTTACTATAGCTTTTTATACTTTAGGTCTTTATTTGGGATTACTTACTTTCTTTTTTGCTGTTATTGTAAGTCAAATTATGAAGTATGCTTTTGAAAAAATAGAACTTTTGTATTTGTCTAAGGTAGCTTTGAATTTGTCTTTCATTTCTATTTCTTTTTTGTTTTTGATTGCTATAATTTTGAAATTTAATTTGGCATTTTCTTTGACTGGAGCTATATTTCCAATGTTAGTGATGACTACACTTTCAGAAAAATTTATGGAAGCAAAATCTGAAATAGGACTTAAGACTGCTTTGTTTGGAGTATTTGAGACTTTGTTTGTGGTTTTGTTATCTTACTATTTTATACTTTGGTCAAGTTTCAACAATTTGCTAATATCTTGGCCAGAAATTATTATTATCCCTATTCTTGCTATTTTAATACTTGGTAAATTTACTGGTTTACGTATTAGTGAGTATATTAGATTTAGAAGTTTATTTGTAAATCATACAGGAGAAGAAGAATAAATTTATGAAATTTTTTGAAAGAGCAAATGCTATTTTGGGAATGAATGCTCGTAATTTACTTTATATCGGGCGTTATAATACCAAACAAAGTAAAAAATTTGCTGATGATAAAATTTATACAAAAAGTTTTTTGATGACTCGTGGAGTAGGCGTGGCAAAAATTTATAATACAATAAAAAGACACAAAGAACTTTCAGATATTAATCCTAAAAGTTTACCTTCTAGTTTTGTCATAAAACCTAATCATGGTTTTGGTGGTGAAGGAATTATTGTGATTAGTGAACACAAAGGATTGAAATTCAAAGATGTTATTGGTAATCAGTATAATTGGCGTGATTTGTATTTGCACATGGTTTCTATTTTAGATGGTAAGTATTCAATATCAGGTTTATCTGATCAAGTAATTATAGAGGAGATGCTAAGACCACATAAAGATTTGTTACCTTTTTCTGAAGTTGGTTTGCCTGATATTAGAGTTATAGTTTTCAATTATGTACCTATAATGGCTATGTTGCGTCTACCTACGTTTGAGTCTCATGGTAAAGCAAATTTGCATTTAGGTGGTGTTGGAGTAGGTATAGATATTGCTACAGGTAAAGCTAATTTTGCAGTACATCATAATAAATTTATCAAAAAACTACCAAATGGAGAAAAAATAAGAAATATTCAGTTACCTTTGTGGGATGAAATTTTGACTATGGCTTCAAAAGCTCAAAAAGCTAGTCAGGTAAAATTTTTGGCTGTAGATTTGGTACTTAGTAAAACTGGTGTAAATATTCTTGAACTAAATGCTAGGGCAGGTTTGGGCATTCAAATTGCTAATCAGATACCCTTACAGCATAGATTAAGGAAGGTTGAAGATCTGAAAGTTTCTAGTTCTGAAAAAGGTGTAGAAATAAGTAAAGCACTTTTTAGTGCTGTAACAAAAAAACCAGAAAAGAAGAGTAAAAATAGATTAGAAAAAAAAGTTATTGGTATTTTCGAAGAAATAGATATTTTAAATACTCCAAATACTTCTGTTTTGACAAAAATAGATCCCCATGGTAATGAAGTATTATATGATGAAACATTACCAGGTATTGATAAACTCAAACGATATTCAGATATTTTGATTAGAGGTGAAAGAATACGTTTTCATTTCAAAAAGGCTGACTTGTCTGCTAGTCCATATAAAGTAGTGATTGGTGGTAAAGCTTTAAATAATTTTTTTATTGATCCAAATCAAAAAGATATTGTAAACTCTGATGAAAAAAATTCAGAAAGTATTAGTGAAAAAATTATAAAAAATATAGATAAAAAACTTTATTTTACCGATAAGGAATTAAAAATTTTGTCACATATAAAACCTTTGAACTTTTTGGAAGAAAAAGATAAGTTTTTGGCTACAAAAGATTTTTCACCTAAGTTTATTTACAAAAAACCAGACATGAATTTTACTGGGCTTTTGCGCGATATTAGTGCTTTGCCAAAAAATGTAAATCATCCGTTGTATCCATTGTTTATAAAAAAAATAGATGAGATGATATCAAAGATTCAACTTTTGGATTCTGTTGGTACAGATGAATATAGTGAATCATCTGAAGAATTGTATGGCAATGTAAGTGATGAATTGTTTGAAAAAGCAAAACAATTTATAATTGATAATCCTGTAAAAGAGGATAATAGTAAGGAATTGACTGCCAAAATTATTTTTAAACATTTTGAGTATTTTTTAGAAAAAAATAGATTAAATGATTGGAAAGTAAAATTATCAGAAACAGCACAATCTATCTCAGTAGATCCTTATAAAAAAACAATTTATATAAATAAAAAATCTCAGAGAAGTAAGAACAAACTCAAAGCTCTTTTGATACATGAGATTGGAACTCATATTTATCGTTATGGTAATGGTACTTTACAAGATTATAGAATTTTCAAGAGGGGGACTGCGGGATACTTGGATACAGAAGAAGGTCTAGCTATCTATAATCAAAGAGAATTAAATTTAAATTTAGGTATGAAAGATTTGTGGCCTGCTTATTTGATAGTGGCTATTTATCATGCTAGGACTATGTCTTTTTTGGATTTGTTTCATTATTTGAAAAAAGAATACAATCTAAAAGATAGTAAAGCTTGGTCTGCTTGCTATCGTGCTAAGAGAGGTCTGTCTGATACTTCACAATTTGGTGGTTCTACTCGTGATGCTATTTATTTTAGAGGCTATCTAAAAGTGGTAGATTTCTTATCAGAAAATAAAGAACAAAAATTGAAAGATTTATATAGTGGAAAGATATGTATTGAAGATATTAAATATTTGGAATATTTACCAAAACCAAAGATAAAATATTTTGGTTTTGAAGATTTTGATTTTTAGTTTGAAAAAAAATTATTCACTTTGTTCATAATTTGTTTTTATGATATAATTATCTCTAATTAAGAGATAATTTTTTTATGTCTACAAAAAATAATTTTGAGAAAGCTTATATCGTCACTGTGGATATGGGATATGGTCACCAAAGAGCTGTTTATCCTCTTCATGAAATAGCACAAGTTGTTCCTGGTATTACAATGGACTCTTATGGTATTATCAATGCCAATAAATATGCTGGTATTACCAAGTCTGATCAATTCAAATGGGAAGGTGGTCGTAAAATTTATGAAAAAATTTCTCGTTTGAAACATTTGCCACTTATTGGCAATTATATTTTTGGGGCAATGGATTATGTACAGAGAATTGAACCTTTTTATCCCTATCGTGATTTGTCCAAGCCTACCTTACAAGTTAAACAAATTTTTAAAATGATAAAAAAGGGTTGGGGAAAAGATTTGATAGATAAACTAAATAGATTAGAACATTTACCATATATTACTTCTTTTTTTACGACGGCTTTTTTCGCTGAAGAACATGATTATAAGGGAGATATTTATTGTATTTGTACAGACACAGACATCAGTAGAGCTTGGGCGCCACTAGAACCGAAGAGAAGTCGTATCAATTATTTGGTACCAAATAGAAGAGTAAAAGAACGTCTTATGTCTTATGGTATAAGAGAACACAAAATTTCTATTACAGGCTTCCCTTTACCGAAAGAAAATATTGGAGATAAAGATTTGGATATTTTGAAAAAAAATTTAGCAAATCGTATCATCAATCTAGATCCAGAAGGAAGGTACAGATCTAAATACAAATATACAATTGACAAATTTTTTGGAACAAAAGTTTGTAGCAAAAATGCCAAGTCTGATCATCCTCTTACTATTACTTTTGCTGTGGGTGGTGCTGGTGCTCAACGTGAACTGGGAGCTGAAATTGCTAGTTCTTTGAGGGATAAAATTATCAAAGGAGAAATAAGATTGAATCTTGTGGCTGGTATAAAAAATGATGTTTTTCGTTATTACCAAGCTATTTTGCAAGATTTGAATTTGAGTACTCATATAAACAAAAATATTTTTCTTATCTATTCAGGAGAATCCAAGTTTGATTATTTCAAACAATTCAATGAAATCTTGCAGACGACAGATATTTTGTGGACCAAACCAAGTGAACTTTCTTTTTATGCTGGTCTAGGTATGCCAATTATTATCGCTCCAACGATTGGTTCACAAGAAGAATTCAATAAAAAATGGCTGATTTCAGTAGGGGCTGGTGTTCTCCAAGAAGATCAAAGATATACCAATGAATGGCTTGAAGATTGGCTTGCTTCTGGTTGGTTGGCGCAGGCTGCTATGAATGGTTTCCTCAATGCGCCTCGCCATGGTGCTCATCATGTAGAAGAAATTGTTTTGAAAGGTGAAAAGAGTGAAATAGAGGATATGCACCTATTCTAAAATTCCTAAATTATTTTCTTATGTCTTGGTTTTTAATAGCTCTCATTGGTTACATTAGTTTTGCTATTGTCTTTATTTTGGACAAAGTGATTGTCAGTGACAAGTTGGGCAAGCCGATTGTTTATACTTTTTATTCTACTATTTACATGTTTGGAGCTTTGTTTGCTTTACCTTTTGTAGGTTGGGGGCTTTTTCAAGGTATAGATTGGCTTTTTGCTATTATTTCTGGTCTGACTTTTGGTTTTGGTCTCTGGACTTTGTTTTTGGCTTTAGAAAAAGACGAGACCAGTCATATTTCACCATTCAATGGCGCTTTTGTGACGATTTTTGTTTATTTTTTTTCCAGCTTTTTTTTGGGAGAAAGTCTGACACAATTTAGTCAGGCGGGAGTAATAATTTTGATTTTCGCTGCTCTACTTTTGTCTTTACAAAAAACCAAAAAAAGAAGTAGCTTTAGTATCGGCTTTTTGTGGGCTATTGTTTCTGGTTTACTTTTTGCGATGTCGCATGTACTTGCTAAGTATCTTTATGATTTTTATCCTTTTTGGTCAACACTTGTTTGGACCAAAGCTTTTGTTGGATTGGTTGGAGTTTTGACACTACTTTCACCGACAGTTTACAAAAGTTTTAAGAAAAGTAAAACAAAAATTAGAGAAAAAAGTAACACCGGTTTTCTAATTGTAATAGACAAAATATTGGCAGTGATTGGTGTGGTCTGTATTCAATATGCGATTGCTCTTGGTAGTGTGACTGTAGTCAATGCTATGATTGGTGTGCAATATGTGCTTATGTTTATTCTAATTTTATTTTTTACCAAATTTGCTCCTCAAAAGTTCAATGAATATTTTACCAAAAAAGAATTAGCTGTCGAGTTTATCGCTATTTGTTTAGTAGTTTTGGGTACAGCGTTTTTTGTATTTTGAGACACGGGACACATATCACGAGACACGTAACACGTATCACGAGACACGTATCATATGTAACCTAATTTTAAAAAACACAACACCTAAAACCTAAAAATTTATGAAATTTCTAAAATTGTTATCTATGTTTATTCTTTTAGCAATTATCATTGTTTACGCTTTTTTGTGGTTGTCTAGTTTCAAAAAATATCCAGTAGATTATGGTATTTCTTTTAGTATTGGACATTCTATTCATCTTGGTTTGGATTGGAAAAAAGTTTATAATGATATTTTGACAGATTTGAAACCAAAATATTTACGCTTGTCTGCACCTTGGAGTGATGTGGAAAAAGAAAAAGATCAATTTGATTTTAGCAATATAGACTATATGATGAGTAGAGCTGAAGAAACTGGTGCGAAAGTGACTTTGGTCATAGGTCAAAAATCTCCGAGATGGCCAGAATGTCATGTGCCAAAGTGGACTAGTATTTTGTCTAGGACTGAATATCAAGAAAGACTTCTTATTTATATAGAAAAAGTTGTCAAAAGATACCAAAATAATTTAGCTTTGGAATATTGGCAAGTAGAAAATGAACCTTTTATCAATTTTCAATTTGGTGAGTGTCAAAATTTTCGTAGTGATTTGGTAGATGAAGAAATAAATTTGGTTAATTATTTGGATTCTCCACATTGGGTGATTGTGACAGATAGTGGCGAACTTGGCTTTTGGAAAAAAACAGCTAAATATGGTGATATCTTCGGTACTACTTTGTATCGAATTGTTCGCACACCAAAGGGCCTTATTTGGAGCTACGATTGGCTCCCTGCGTCGTTTTACCGCTTCAAGGCTATATTTAGTGGCATACACCTAGAAAATATGTACGTTTCCGAGCTTCAAGCTGAACCTTGGTTTACTGGTGTTGGTCCTACTGAGACACCTCTTGAAGAACAGATGAAAACAATGAATATTAAAAGATTGAATAAACATGTGGATTTTGTAGAAAAAATAGGAGTAAGTCGGGCTTACTTGTGGGGAGTGGAGTGGTGGTATTGGATGGCGGAGAAGCATGGTGATAATGCTTATTGGGATTTTGCTAAAAGTTTAATGAAGAAATAGTACGAGGCACGTAACACGTAACGCGTATCACGTAACATATAGACTGTATCATGTAGCAAATTTGTTACGCGTTACCTGCCTGCCGGCAGGCAGGTGCGATATGTGTTACGAAAGTTTTTTATTTAATAATATTTATGTTCTTATCTAGTGCAAACAGAAAAAAAGAGAGCAAAGTCATTTTTCACAATGGTATTTTCAAAAAAGAAATTACTCTTTTTCAAGCGATTGCTCTTATTGTCACTTCTACCATAGGTGCTGGTATTTTTAGTTTGCCTTATGCTATTTCGAAATCGGGATTATTCGTGGGAATAATCTACTTAGTTTTGTTGGGTATTTTGGTGATGGGTCTTAATCTGATGCTTGGGCAAGTCGCGGATGAAACAGGGGAAAATATGCAGTTGGTAGGTCTTTCCAAAAAATATTTAGGTAAGCCGGGTGAATATTTGATGACCTTATTATTTTATCTCATGTCTTTTGGTGTACTCGTGATTTATTTGATTGGAGAAGGGGAGGTATTGTCAGCTCTTTTTGGTGGAACCAAATTTATGTGGTCTATGATTTTTGTATCAATTGTCTCCCTTTTATTGTTTGTAGGAATTCGAGTTGTAAAAATTATAGACTTTGTTTTGAGTATTTCTATTTTATTTATTATTTTAATAATAATTTGGATCAGTGCTCCACATGTAGATTTTCAAAATTATGTCTATACTGATTTGAAAAATGTCTTTTTTCCTTTTGGTGTCATACTCTTTGCTTATTCTAGTATTACTGCAATTCCCGAAGCTCATAGCTTACTAAAAAACAAAAGCAAAGATTTGAAAAAATCCATTGTTATTTCTAGTTTTATTGTCATCGTTGCTTATATTTTGTTTGTTGTAGGTGTACTTGGTGTGACAGGTGCCAATACTTCGGAGCTTGCTACCATCGCTTTGGGTCAGAAAGTCGGGCCAACGATATATCTATTTGGTAATTTGTTTGCTATTTTGGCTATGGGTACAGGATTTTTGATGACAGGGCTTGCTCTCAAAGATTCATTGGTATGGGATTACAAAATTTCTAATATAAAATCTTTTTTGATTACAGTTGTTATACCTTTGATTATTTTTGTTCTTGGGGTCAGACAATTCATCGCTGTGATTGATGTCGTGGGTGGTGTCGTCGTCAGTAGTCAAATGCTGTTGGCTTTGCTTATCTACTGGCGAGCCAAGACTATGGGGCATTTGAAAAATGGTAAGTACCAGCTTCATCATATACTTTTGACGATGATTCCTTTGTTTCTGATTTTGCTGATTGGTACTATTTATAGTGTGGTGAAGTTGTTTCTGTAATACTGGTGTTATTAAAAACACCTTATTATATTTCAAATTCTTGATCAATTTTTATTAAATGAGTTTTTAATAATGCTTGTTCTGTTTGTTGTTTAATGCTATTTTTACCAACAAGAGCACCGTTTTCATCAAGCGCCAACATAAAAAAGTCTTGTGGTTGCTAGTTATTGAAATGGCATGAGAATAACCTCTCTGTTTTGTCATGGTTTCAGGATTGATGTGTTTGGTTTTCATATCCATTATCTCTTTAATCTTTATTTAAAAGTTCCATTCTGTATTTAACCATTTTGATAATAAGTTTTTCGGGGATTGGTTTGTCATTCGGAAATTGAACCGAACCTTTGCCTTTTTTGTAATCCTTTAGTTCAGCGTCAAAATGTTTCATAATTGTCGGATGAGGATAAAAGCCAACATGATTCTTGTACCCAGCCATCATTATTTGTTGCTCTCTTTTACCATCCTCCACAAGTGAAAAAGCAGGAATGTTATAATTAAACATTTCAAGTGCATTGGGAGCTGCTCGCAATATACATGTACGCACTTTACGTAATGCCCGCTTTGTTTCATTAGGTTGACTTTCTATGTATTCGTCTATGTTTGTAAATGTGTTGTTCATATGTTGAATATCTCCTAATTTTTAATTTCTGCCAAATATCTGGCAGTATTAACATTTCTTACAGTCATGAACTGATACAATTTATGACTGATTATTTTATTTAGATGGCTTTTATTATAATTTTTTCTATCAATATTCCAATAAATTGCACCTTTTACATACAGCATATCCATAAATTCTTTTTTTACAGGTAGATCATCTATTATTTTTTTAGAGTCTACTTCAGGGAATAAATATGCCACATCAGACCTTTGAGAAGAATCATTTTGCCATTCCGTTGGTATTGCATTAGCAATTTTTTTCATTTCCTTCTCTGTTTTAACAAGAAAAGGAATTTCAAAATCAAATTCTTTTTTAAAACTATCTTTAATTTTGTTCAAGATATTTTCATGGTTATCTTTTGATTCAAAAATAACATTTCCAGAATTGATATAGGTTGAAACATTAATGCAACCAAGAGATTCAAAAATTGCCTTGAGTTTCTTCATTTCAACTCGGCGTTCTTTCCCGACATTTATTCCCCTGAGTAATGCAATGTATTTCATAAATAAATAGTATACTTCCTTTAATGCATATAAATATTAGTTGAACAACATTTTATAAATTATAATTTCAGTGTTGCATGGCCATTGTTATATATCTTCCCCTTTATTGGACGAGTGAATCTAAGACCAGACCATGTTTCATTTATACTAAAACAAATACTCTCGACCAAACCGAATGAGTAGCCGATTTTGATAACAGTATCAAGGGTAAGCTCTGTGCTTAATTGTTTATTTTTTGGCCATGAAACTATTAACATTCCTTTTAGTCCTAAATGTTCTTTCAATTCTTTAAGGACTGACGGCAAGAACTCCCAGTGATGTCCGACGCAGGACTCACAGGGATGAATTGCCGACCAAGACGTTGGAAAAAAGTAGAATAATGTTATATAGTAGTATATATGACAACAAATAT
>Ga0208374_1000471_pt1 | contig 17131 bp, 24 predicted proteins | sample RifOxyC3_FD_184037 | JGI IMG/M metagenome (GOLD analysis project Ga0208374, IMG submission 184037) | Groundwater microbial communities from Rifle, Colorado - Rifle Oxygen_injection C3 (SPAdes) | ecosystem: Environmental > Aquatic > Deep subsurface > Groundwater | place: Rifle, Colorado, USA...
CAATAAGTATAGTTGGTAGCTGTAGTAGTAACACTAGTACCTGCGGTACTAGAGACAGTGTAAAAACTAGTACCTGATACAGCTGACCAAGTAGCTTGTTCAGCAGTACTAGTTAGAGTAAAAGAAGAAATAGCTGGTGTACTTGGTGCGACGTTGTCGAGAATGACAGTTGTTGTCGCCATAGTAGAAGTGACTGTACCATCGTAGGCGTAAGCGTAAATACAGTAAGGACCATTAGCCGAAGAAGCATCAGTAGCACTACTCCAAGTGGAAGTGACGGTATTAGCTGAAGCAGTAGAAATATTTGTTGCTTCATTATTTACTATTATTACACTACCACTACTAGCTACTGAAGTACTTAGGGTTGTCGTTGCTTGGTTACTATAACTTCCACAAGTTCCACTTTCGTAATGATATGATATTTTACTTGTGTTTGCATCGGCATCATTTAAGGTAGAGACAATACTGACTTCGCCAGTGCCGTCAGTTGAGGGGGTAGCTGAGAGAGAAGTGAGGGTTGGGGTGGTGTTTCCTATGTATGTATTCGCCCAAATATTAGATGTGGTCCCATCATACTCTTCCCAAACAGCAATAGCATTTCCAGTACTATCCATATCAATATTAGCAGTATAAGCATTTTCACTAAGAGTCTCTTGAATAACCTCAGCCCCTGCCCAAGAGGTTCCATTATACTTATTCGCATAAATATTGTTTCTGACACCATTAGACTGATGCCAAACAGCAATTGCATTTCCACTACCATCAAAAGCAATCTGAGGAGCCTGCGCAGAAGCAGTATCATCAGTTTCAATTAATGCAGCCCCTACCCAAGACGTTCCATTATACTTATTCGCCCAAATATTAGTCCTGACACCATCCGACTGTTGCCAAACCGCAATTGCATTTCCATTTGTATCAATGGCAACTTCAGGTATAGACGCGGCACCATCGTTATTCGTTTCAATCAATGTAGCCCCTACCCAAGACGTTCCATTATATTTATTCGCATAAATATTATCTCTTGTTCCATCATTTTGAGTCCAAACGGCAATAGCATTCCCACCACTATTAACTGCCACTTTCGGATTAGCAACATTTCCGCTATCGTCAGCTTCAATCAATTCAGCCCCTACCCAAGACGTTCCATTATACTTATTTGCCCAAGTATTAAAATTCACCCCATCAGATTGAAACCAAACAGCAATTGCATTTCCACTACCATCAAAAGCAATCTGAGGGTCTTGGACCATGCCGGCAATAGACTCGATCGTGGCAGCCCCTCCCCAAGACGTGCCATTGTACTTATTTGCGTAAGCATTGAAATTTGTACCATCAGATTGAAACCAAACGGCAAATGCATTTCCACTGCCATCCATAGCCACCCTAGGATTGTATGCTGCGCCACTATTATCAGCTTCAAGCAATGCCGCCCCTCCCCAAGATGTCCCATTATATTTATTCGCATAAATATTATCTCTTGTTCCATCATTTTGATACCAAACAGCAATAGCATTTCCAGTAGCATCCATAGCTACCTTAGGGGAAGAAGCATCACCACTTTGATCAGATTCCAAAATTGTAGGAGCACTCCAAGTTGTACCATTGTACTTGCTTGCATAAATACTATATTTACTCACACCAAAAACCATACCGTTCGACTGCTTCCAAACCGCCATTGCCGTCCCATTCGGACCATAAGCAATATCAGAAAGAGATGCATCTCCGGCATTATCACTCTCTATCAATGCAGCTGTCCCCCATGGAGCAGTCGCCATATTAGCAAAATCCCAAGGTACCAAATTAAAAACCATACTCACCACTACAAAAACATATAAAAACTTTTTTCTAAACATAAAAAATGAATTAAATAATTTATTTAAATTTTCTTTATTATAGCAAAAGTAACAAAATCTAGCAAATAAAAAATCCTACTCATAACAAATTTACCCATCCAAATCAACATTAGCATCCTCTATAGCTCTCTCCGGCGCATAAAGTAACAAATCTTTGTCCTCGGCTAAATCGTATATAATATACCTAGGACCAAATAAAGCACTCTCAAAAGAGCTAACACCCTTCCAACCTCCATATTCAGCCAAAGTTTCTTTGGAAACCAGTGAATAGTGGTATTCTGCTTCCCTCTCTCTTTGAAATTTATCCACCAAGCCCAGAGCAATAGCTGCCAATTTGAGCGGAGTTTTTTGACAAGCCAAATATGGCTCAAACATAAAATATATTCCCAAAATATGATGCGCTGTGGAAATAAATCTTTTGTCAAAATTCACCTCACTATGGTACTTGTTTATATAGTCATTTATAGCTTGGTGGGCTTCATAAACCAAAAGCAAAAACTGCTCATAATCGTCCGGTTTTCGGTGATGACTCAGATTTTTTTCTATCCTAACACTGTCAATCAAAAAGGATCCTTTCTCAACATCGTCCAATTTTGTGTAATTGCTCAACAGTTGAAACAGACGGACAAAGGGAGAAAAAATATCCATAGGAGACAAAGTTTGTTCATTTTTGTATGAGGGATCGTCTTTGATATTGTCCATCATCCAATGCAAACATTGCAAAAATATTTTTTGTCTTCTATCACCGGTTACCTTTAAACCCGATAAAAAACCTTCAATTGAGCTTTGTGCGTTGACTATATCATAAACATATGCCAATTGCTCATAAAAAAATCTTTTTATCCAGGATTCCAAAAGATTGTAAGTCTTATCAGATGGCAAAACTGCCGTGTCTTGCACACGAGAGACCTCTATTTTTGTTTGCAAATCAGCTTCCTCATGTTCTCGATGTTTTCCCTTTTCATAAGGCGAAAAATCCTCTAGTAGATCTTGAGGCAAAACATTATAAAGATTGACAAAAGCATCTATTATTTGTTGCAAAGAACTTGTATTTTCAATATGAGCTCCCACCAAAGCAACAAATTTCTGAAAAGTATTTTGAAAAAGTGTAGGATCACTACCCATCTCATCCAACCAAAACAGACACTCATCCACAGAAATAATAGTCAATAAATTATTGTCCCGCAAAACTTCTCTCAACTTTTCTTGCGCTTTAAAAATACGACTGTCTCTTGTTTCCAACAAAATATCACAAAATTCACACTGATCTTCCCAATCTTCTCCCTGATAAGGTTCGTATCTTTCCAAATCTAAATGAACATCCACACCTCGCTCAGACAACACCTTATCAATACCTCCATAACGCCAAATACAATTCCACAAAGCCAAATAAGTACTCTTGTACTCACTTGATTTAAGACTTTGGATGGATAGTTTTTCTTTTTCCGATTCTCCTAGATTCTTTTGCAAAAAACTAATACGAGCACGCAATTTTTTTATGATATCTATCAATAACCCAATGTTTTGTTCAAGTTTTTTTTCACTTATTTTTTTATAAAAAAATTTATTCAAATTTAAGGAAATTACTAATTCTTCAAATCCATTAGCAGCCGAATTACGCACATTACCATTGCTATCTTGCAAAGCCTTTAATAATAATGAAGCTATAGGCTCAAAAAAAGATTTAGGAAGTTCATACAAAAAATAATAAGCAAAAATAACAATAACTTGCTTACGCCAAGGTTCCTTTACCTGAGGATAGACCTCCACCAGATGTTGTATTCCAACTTGAAAAACTTTTTTGAAATTTTTTTCTTCCCGCAAAAAACGATAACGCAAATAACCAGCCATTTTTTTTACAGCTTCCACTTCTTTTTTATCACCTTCAAGGATATCTCTGACAAAAGTTTCTAAGGGAAATTCCTTTTTTACATTTTCTTTAATATCTGTGATCATAATTATCGTAACATTTTACAACAGTATAAACCCTAGGATATACTCAAAACACTCTTTTCAAAAAATTTCTTCACCTTACTCCACTCAATGTTTTCTAACATTCTAGGCATTGGTTCTTTGTCAGCTTCTACAAAATACACCAGGGATTTCAAAATATGAAGTATTTCATAGTTTAGTCCTTTATATTTTTTCTTCATTTTGTTTAATAATACAGACAAATCCATATTTTCTTCATGCAAAAAATAATACAAATCTATAAAATCTTTTTTGGTGTTGCGACCAGAAATAGCTGACAACTTCATAAGCGCGATATCTAGTGGACTAGCTAAATAAACTTCTTTGTATAAAGAAAAATCATTCAACATAATATAAGGAAAAGTCATAAAACTCAACTTGACCCCATCCAATACCCCTTCAACGGTATTCTCTTCTTCTTGCAAAATCACAAATTTACCAAGACAGGAAAGTTTATTCAACAAATCATTTGTCTTGATATTTTTGGCTGTAAACCAATCCAAATCAATAGATTCGCGATGCCCATAGTGAAGCGCCAAAGCCGTGCCACCAGCCAGATAATAATTTCTCAACCATTTTTCTCGCGAAAGTTTTTCTAAAAGTTTTTTAGTTTTGTGAGCTAAAGTTTCTTCGTGCATATTATTTCATAAGTGACCAAAAATTCTTGGTCTTGGCGGAAACATTTTTACTTTTTTTGATAACACTCTTCAATTGCTTGATGTCAAAATTATTTTTAAGCCACCTAAACTCTTTCATTCCTCCTTTTTCAGCCAACCGACAAATAACAAAATCACGATTTTTTTTCAAATCTATTGCTTTTAAATCTGTATCCCAAAAAAAGGGTTGGAAATTTTTAGTTAATTTCATAAATTCATTATTAATACCTATATTATACCACAAAACCAGACAATTTTCAAATACAACATATACAAAAAAATCCCGACATTATCGGGATTTTTTGTTTGTAAATAATCTATGTAATCAGTGTTTACACTCTATCATACTCATGCATCTTGACTTGAGATTCAATTTGTTTAGTTGAGTCAATAGCTACACTCACGACGATAAGAAGACTTGTTCCACCAATTACGAGTGATTGAGAGCCAGTGAAGGCTTGAACAATCAAAGGCAAGATAGCCACAAGACCTAAAAAAAGAGCACCAGAGAAAAGAAGTTTACTCATAGTTATTTGCAAATATTTTTCAGTCTCTTTGCCTGGTCTAATACCAGGGATGAAAGCTCCTTGACGTTGCAAATTTTCCGCCATCTTTTGTGGTTGAAAAATAACAGCAGTATAAAAATAGGTAAAACCAAATACTAACAAGAAATAAGTAATACCATAAAACCATTGATTGTTGAAAAGTGTAATAACAGCTTGAGAAGCACGCGCCATGAAACCACTACCATTGACAAAAAACTGAGCAATCATTGATGGAAAAAGTACTACAGAAATAGCAAAGATAATTGGGATCACACCAGCCATATTTAAACGTAATGGCAAGTGACTTGTATTACCTCCAAAAACGTGATTACCACGAACTTGTTTAGCATAACTCACAGGTATATCTCTTTGTCCTTCATTGATAATAACCACAGCAACCACAGTTATAATTGCCATAGCCAAGAACATCATGTACATATATAATTGTGAAGGATCATAATTGACAATAACTTGTTGTAAAGCACTAGGTAAAGCAGCTACGATACCAGCAAAAATAATCAGAGAAATTCCATTGCCAATATGTTTTTCAGAAATAAGTTCACCAATCCACATAAGGAAGATAGTACCAGCTGTAATCATAATCATAATCGAGATATAGCGATACAAATCTAGAGTACCAAGTATTTCATATTGTGAACTTGATAATAATCTAATCATGGCAAAAGATTGTAAAAAAGCAAGAGGAACAGTAGTAAGACGAGTGTACATATTTATCTTCTGTTGTCCACTTTCTCCTTCTTTAGTCAATTCCTCCAGACTAGGAATTACCATACCAAGAAGTTGGAAGATGATAGAAGATGTAATATATGGAGCGATACCAAGCATGACGATAGAAAAATTTTCCATAGTACCACCAGAAAATAAATTCAATAAACCAAGAATTTGATTACCTTCCAAGAATCTAGCTAAATTTTCAGTATTGACACCAGGGATAGGGATATGTGCTGTCAAACGAAATATAACAAACAAAAAAAGAACAAAAATAATTCTTTTGCGTAAGTCTTTGATTTTCCAAATGCGTCTAAGTTTTTCCCACATAAATTTTAGGCTAAAGTAATGTTTAATTTAAAATAACAAACTCCTCCTAAATAAATATAAAGCATTTTCAGCTTTATATCAAGAGGTAAGTTTAGAAAATAATTTTGCCACCAGCTTTTTCTATTGCCTCCACTGCTTTTTTGGTAGCAAGACAATTTTTTATAGTAAGTTTCTTTTTCAATTCACCACTAGCCACAATCTTGGCACCTTTTTTAAAACTTCTAATTACTTTTTGTTCTTTTAAAAAGAATGGAGTAACTTCGGTACCTTCTACTGCGAATTTTTCAAGCATTGACAAAGTAACTGTCTCAGGTTTTAAAGCAGGAGATTTGAAACCACGAAGTTTTGGTACTTTTTGAAGTTGAGCTTTGAAAGCATGTCTAAGAAGACCACCTTTACCACCAGAACGAGATCTTTGACCTTTCATGCCACGTGCTGAATAATTACCTTTTCCTGAGGCATTACCACGTCCTAATCTTTTTGTATTTTTCTTAACTCTCTTTGAAGAAAGTGTAGATGGAGATAATGACATATTTTTTAATATCTTGAGCGAAGCGAAAGATCTTTCTTAAAGATAATCTTCGCATTAACTAATTATTTACTTACTTTTTTATCATCTGTTTTTTTAACAGGAGCTTTCTTAACAACGTTCTTTATTTCTTTTTTAACCTCACTTTTTACAGTTTCTGTATTTACTTCAATCTTTTGTACCTTATTTTTTTCTACCCTTTCTCTAGATTTTCTAGATTTTTCAATAGCTTCAGGCTTGAAAGATGATAAAGCTTTAAATGTAGCTTTTACATTTGACATTTTATTGCCTGATTTGCCCAACATTTTGGCAGAAGCATTTGGTACACCAGCAAGTTCAAGAACTGTACGAATAGAACTACCAGCAATAATACCAGAACCTTGTGGAGCCGGTTTGATCATTACTTTTCCAGCTTTGAATTTGGCTTCTACACGATGTGGTATAGTTTTTTTATCAAAAGGAACAAAAATTATGTTCTTGTGAGCTTGTTTTACAGCTTTATCTACTGCAATTTGTACGTCAGCACCTTTTTCAACACCATAACCTACTCTACCTTTTCTATCCCCAATCAAAACTAGAGCACGAAAACTAAGATGTTTACCACCCTTTGTTACACGAGTAACACGTGCTAAATCCACAATTGATTGCTCAAATTCTGGTTTTTCTTTTCTTGGTTTTTGTCTTCTATTATTGTTACCTTGAGGTTTTGACATATTCTTATATATAGTTTAATAGCAAAATTAAAATTGCAAACCGCCTTCTCTAGCGCCATCGGCCAAAGCTTGTACTCTACCATGATATTGGTAACCACTTCTATCAAAAACGACAGTTGTAATATTTTGTTCTTTGGCTTTTGCCGCCAATTTTTTACCCAATACGAAAGATAATGCAACTTTTCCTTTTCTGTCTCCAACTTCAACTGCTTTATCAAAGTCAACTTTACTATTAACACTAGCTAAAACTTTTGAATTTTCATCATCTATCAATTGAGCATACATACCACGCAAACTACGAAAAACGCTGATACGTGGAGTAGTAGCAGTACCATTCATACGAGCACGACTTCTCATGCGACGGCGTAATCTTTTTTGTTGTGATGTTGTATTTTTCATAAATATTTTATATTTTTGTATTATTCACCTTTAGCAGCAGTCTTACCAGCTTTACGTCTAATAATTTCTTCCATATATTTGATACCTTTACCTTTATATGGTTCTGGTTTACGAATTGATCTAATTTCAGCGGTAATACTACCTAACATTTCTTTGTCATATGATTCTAAAGTAATTACATTTTTTTCTACAATAGCTTTAACAGAGTCAGGCATTTTGAAAATTACAGGGTGAGAAAAACCTACTTCAAGTTTTATATCTTTACCTTGCATAGCAACCTTATAACCTACTCCATTTACTTCAAGTTCTTTTTTGAATCCTTCTGTCACACCCAAAATCATATTTTTCAAATGAGCAGCAAAAGTACCCCAAAGTGAACGCTCTTTTTTATCTTCTTTATTCTTTACATCAAAAGTCAAAGAATTATTTTCCATTTTTACTTCCACTTTATCATTCAATTGTCTTACTAGTGTTCCTTTTGGACCTTTTACTTCAATACTAGCATCAGTCATATTGACAGTAACGCCCTCTGGAATACTAATGATTTGTTTTCCGATACGTGACATAGCTTTTTATTACAATATAATCTTTTTAAAATTAATAAACAGAACAAACAACTTCTCCACCAATACCTTTTTCTTTTGCTTCTTTTACAGTCATCATTCCTTGTGAAGTAGATACAATAGCTATACCAAAACCATTCAAAACATTTGGTAGTTCTTCTGCTTTACGATATACTCTATGACCAGGTTTACTTTCACGTTTGATAGAAGTAATTGCTGGAGCTTTACCATTATATTTTAATTCAATAGTCATTACAGGTTTTGGACCATCAATTTTGCTAACAACACCAACATAACCATTTTCTGACAAAATTTTTCCGATCATAAATTTTACCTTAGCAAAAGGTAGCTCCAAAGAAGACTTTTTAGCCAATTGAGCATTTCTAATTCTCGTTAGCATATCTGCGATTGGATCGGTCATCATAGTATATATAATTATTTATTATTTTTATTATTAATTAATTTGAAATAAATTACCAACTTGACTTCTTAACACCAGGAATCATACCTTGGTTAGCCAGTTCTCTAAAACAAATACGACACAAACCAAACTTACGCATGTAACCATGCTTACGACCACATTTCCAACATCTATTAACAGTACGTGTTGAATATTTTGGTTTATGTACAAATGTTTTTGCTTGTTGTGCTTTAGTTGCCATAATCTATTTATTTATTATTTTTCTTTCTAAAAGGAAATCCAACTTTTTCTAACAATAATTGACCTGCTTTATTATTTCCCGCAGTAGTATTAATAATAATTTGCAAACCATGAATATTATCAGCAGCATCGCCTGAAATTTCTGGGAAAGCTAATTGTTCTTTGAAACCAATTGTATAATTTCCTTTGCCATCAAAACTCTTTGGATCAATTCCTCTAAAATCACGAACACGAGGGAAAGTAAGATTGATTAATTTATATAAAAATTCATACATTTTGTATCCACGTAAAGTGACTGATGAACCAATTTCCATACCTTCTCTAAGTTTGAAATTTGAAATTGATTTTTTAGCTTTATTTCTAACTACTTTTTGACCAGAGATAAGAGTCAAAGTCTTTTCTATTCTTTCTATAAAAGATTTATCTTTAGCATGACGACCATAACCAACATTAAGAACTACCTTTTCAATTTTTGGTACTTGCATAATATTAGCAAGACCCAATTCTTCTTTTAAGACTGGAATTACTTTTTCTTTATAAGTTGTGTACAATTCTGGTTTCATAATTTTTTATAACTAAAGATTTTATATGGTTGTTATTATTAATCAATGAACTCACCACTTACTTTGGCTACACGTTTTTTTTTATCACCTTCTATTTTGTAGCCAACACGAGTTGGTTTTTTACTATTACCATCAATAAGCATGACATTACTAATATCCATAGGAGCTGGAAGTTCAATAATTTGACCTTTTTCACCTTGTTTACCAGCACGCAAATGTTTTTTTAGCAAATTTGCACCTTCAACTACAACAAAAACTCTATTGGTTGTCTTGTTAGTAAGTACTTGAAGAATCTTACCGGTTTTACCACGGTCTTTGCCACTCAAAACTTTTACTTTGTCACCTGTTTTTATTTTCATATTGCTTAATTCTTATTTCTTAATCCTTATAGGACTTCTGGAGCCAAAGAAACAATCTTTTTATAACCTTTATTTCTTAATTCTCTAGCTACTGGCCCAAAGATACGAGTACCTTTTGGTTCTTTATTTTTCTTATCAATAATTACAGCTGCATTTTCATCAAAACGGATATAAGTACCATCTGTTCTACGCATTTCTTTTCTTTGTCTTACAATTACGGCATGTACTACTTCACCTTTTTTTACACCAGCACGAGGAATTGATTCTTTTACAGAACAAGTAATGATGTCGCCAATACGAGCGTATCTTTTTTTGTAGCCACCAAGTACGCGAATACACATGAGCTTTTTAGCTCCGCTATTATCTGCTACTTGTAACATGCTTCTGTGTTGAATCATATATTTATTATCAAATTTATTTTACTCTATTTTTGAATACTAACCAATGTCCATTTTTTAGTTTTACTAATAGGACGACATTCTACAAAATTTACAAAATCACCTAACTTAGACTGAGAATGTTCATCGTGTACAGCATATTTTCTACTAACAACATATTGTTTACGATATTTTGGGTGCATTTTTGTAGTTTTAACCAAAACATGAATAGTTTTATTTTCTTTCACACTAACTACTTCACCTTCAAATTTTCTATGTTGTATTTTTTTAATATCTGACATAAAGTTAATTATTCTGTTTTATTATTATCTTGTTTTTGCAAAACTTTTATAGCTGTCATAATACGAGCAATATTTTTCTTTTCAATTTTAATTGACGTTACTTTCTTCAATTGATTTTCACTTGCTTGAAAACGTAAACTTCTTAATAAGTCTTGCTTTTCAGCTAGAAGTTCTTCTAACGCTTTCAAACTTTTGTTGTTCAATTCTTTATAATCCATATTATTAACGATAATATTTTTGCTTTTATTGTTTATTAACAAATACAGCTTTAATAGGTAACTTATGAGCAGCACTAATCATTGCTTCACGAGCTTGTTCTTCTGTAATACCTGTCATTTCAAACATAATTGTACCAGGTTTCACAGTAGCTACATAATGATCTGGAGTACCTTTACCTTTACCCATCGGCATTTCACTACCTTTTCTAGTAACAGGTCTATCAGGAAAAATACGAATCCAAATTTTACCACCACGACGCACATAACGAGTAAGCACACGACGAGCTGCCTCAATTTGTCTACTTGTTACCCAAGCATGTGTAGTAGATTTAAGACCAAAACTTCCAAAAGCTACAGTATTTGTTCTAGTAGCGACACCTTTGTTACGACGTCTTGGCTCATGCCATTTTCTGTGTTTTACTTTTTTTGGTAGCAACATACTTATTTTTTAGGTTTTCTTTTAATATCATCTTTTTTATCAGCTAGTTTATCAATCATTTCAAAAGATTCACCTTTATAAATCCAAACCTTTACACCAATAGCTCCGTACATAGTACGAGCAGTTTTACCAGCAAATTCTACATTACTTCTTAATGTAATCAAAGGAATCTTACCTTGTGAAAGAGTTTCTGTACGAGCAATTTCTACTCCATTTAAACGTCCAGCTAAAGTAATTTTTATACCCTTAGCACCAGCAGTCATCACTCTTTCAATTGTTTGCTTCATAATACGTCTGAAAGCTACACGATTTTCAATATCTTTAGCAATAGTTTGAGCAACTACATGAGCAGAAAGTGAAGGTTGACGTACTTCTTGAATATTCAATTTTACTTTAACCGATAATTTTAAAAATTTTCTTTCTAAATCTTTTCTCAAATCATCAAGACCTTGACCACCACGACCAATAATAACACCTGGTTTAGCAGCAAACATAGTAATGGTCATATTTTTTGGACCACGTTCAATAAAGACAGAATCAATTTGAGCATCTTTAAATTTGATATCTAAATATTCTCTTATTTTGATGTCATTTTCTAAGTACTCGGAATAATTTCTCTTAGCAACCCAACGAGAAGCCCAAGGAAATAAGATACCAGTTCTATGAATTTGTGGATGTACTTTGTGACCCATAGTTAATGATTTAATTTCTAATTATTTTTTATCTTTTTTAGTTATTTTCTTTTCAGTTTTTTCTACTTTGGTTTCAGTTTCTTCTACTTTAACTTTTTTTTCTTTTTTAGAAGATTTTTCTACGTCATCAGCTTCACCACTAAGTACCACAGTAATATGAGAACTCTTTTTACGTAAAGGAGTTGCTCTACCCATAGCTCTTGGCATCCAACGTTTGAGTACACTACCTTCATCTACAAAAATAGTTTCTACTTTCAAAGTTTCTTCTTTGACATTGTGATTATGCTTAGCATTAGCTACAGCTGATTCAATCAATTTTTTCACAGGTAAAGCAGCTTGTTTACTACTAAATTGCAACTGTTCCAAAGCTTTTGTGACATCCAAACCACGCACCAAACCAGCGACCAATCTTACTTTTTGGGGAGTCATTCTTAAATGATTTAGTTGTGCTTTTGTTTGTACTTTCATATATTAATTGATGTTTTTAGAAAAAACTATTTTGTGACTGGAGCTCCTTTAGTTTGCTCTTTAGCCATTTTACCTCCATGACCTCTAAATTTACGAGTTGGAGAAAATTCACCAAGTTTATGTCCGACTTTATTTTCATCGACAAATACTTCCAAAAATTCTTTGCCATTGTGTACCAAAAAGTTAAAACCAACCATTTCAGGAGTAATCACGCAAGCGCGAGACCAAGTTTTGATAGGTTTTTTGTCACCAGCATCAAGAGCCTTTTTTACTTTGGCAAGTAATTTTGGATCAATACTAGGTCCTTTTTTTAAACTTCTAGACATAAATCAAATTTAATAAATATTATTTTTTCTTTTTACTTTTTCTTCTTGAAACAACGAATTTATCACTAGACTTTGGCTTACGAGTCTTCACACCTAACGCAGGTTTACCCCACTTAGTACGAGGACCTTTACGTAAACCAATAGGACTGTGTCCTTCACCACCACCATGAGGATGGTCAACAGGATTCATGTTCTTACCTTTAACAGTTGGTTTGATACCTCTATATCTCATTCTACCAGCTTTTCCCCAACGTACAAGTTTATAATCAGAATTACTTACTTGTCCAATAGTAGCCATACATTCTTTAGCAACAAGTCTAATTTCAGTAGAAGGCATTTTCAATTGAGCATGTTTACCTTCAATAACCATAATTTGAGCATAATTTCCAGCACCACGAACAGCTTGACCACCTTTACCCGGTTCCATTTCAACATTATAAACATTCATACCAGATGGTATATGCTCAATTGGCATACGGTTACCTGGTTTAGGTTCTTGTTTTTTCTTTGAAGAGATTACGACATCTCCTACTTTCATGCTACTTTCAGCCAAAATATATGATTTGTTTTTATCAGGATCCTCAACAAGAGCAATACGACCACCTCTATTTGGATCATATTCAATAGAAATTACAGTTACAGGTATTTCAAAATTAATACGAGCAAAATCAACATGTCTATAAAGACGCTTTGTACCGCCCCCACGATGACGTACCGTAATTTTACCTGTATTATTACGACCAGCTTTTTTGTTCATTACACTAGTCAAAGATTTTTCTGGTCTTTTTTTTGTAATATCTGAAAAATCTTGAACACTAGATTGTCTTCTACCAGGAGTGGTTGGTTTGTGCTTTCTAACTGCCATAATATTTTATTTATTAGACACCTTCGTGGATATTAATGCTGTGTCCTTTCGCTAAAGTTATGATTGCTTTTTTAAAATCACTTCTCTTACCTTTCAAGGCACCAAAACGTGTACGTTTACCTTCAAAATTCATAACTCTAACATCTGTTGGAATCACACCATAAACTTGCTTTACAGCTTTTTTGATTTCTGTTTTATTAGTACTTTTATTTACTAAAAAAGTATATTGACCATGCATTTCAGCCATACTAGCTTTTTCACTTACCAAAGGTTTCAAAATTATTTTATGAGCAGGACCCTTTAGAGAAGATGCAGCTTTTTTAACAGTACTTTCTTTTTTATCATTAGTTTTTGAGGATTTTTTTGAAGCTTCAACAGTAGTTGCTTTATTAGCAACTGATTTGTCTGTATCTTTTTTTGTCAATTTATCAAGTAAACCCATATAAATATTTAAATCCTAAATTATTTTACCAAACGTTTTTCTAAAAATTTAATACCTTCTTCACTAATAAGTAAGTATTGATTATTCATCAAATCCAAAACATTTAGATCTTGAGCTCTCACAATTTTGAAATTTTTTATATTTCTAAGAGCTTTCAAATTTTCGTCAGTAGATTCTTCATTTAAAACTACCAAAGTAGGTCTAACTTCTGCCAAAACTTTTTTAGCCAAGTTAACAACTTCTTTAGTTTTACCTACAAATTCAAATTTATCAACTACTACCATTTTGTTATCAGAAACTTTGTCTGACAAACACATGCAAGTAGCTAATTTATTTACTTTTTTATTAATTTTTTGTTTATAATTACGAGTACTGAGTGGACCAAAAGTGATACCACCACCACTCCAGATAGGAGAACGGTTAGAACCATGACGAGCACGTCCAGTACCTTTTTGTTTCCAAGGCTTCTTACCACCACCAGACACTTCACTTCTATCTTTTGTATCAGCCCATGGTTGACGAGCATTGGCACGCATTGCTGTATATACTTGATGAACTACTTCTTTATTTATAGGTGTTGCAAAAATAGCATCATTTAATTCTATATCCTTGCTTTGTTCACCTTTTGAATTGTACATTGCAATTTTTGTCATATAAAACTATTTAGATTCTTCTGTTTTAACATCTTCTTTTACACCTTCAACTTCTGGAGTAGTCTCAGTTATTTCATCCTTAGTTTCTTCAGCTTCAACAACTACTTCTTCTACTTGAGGCACTACTTGTCCTTCTGAAGCAAAAATGTAAAGTAAACCATTTCTGGCACCAGGTACAGCACCTTTTACCCAGATTTCATTATCTTCAGGTTTGATTTCTACTATTTCCAAATTTTTAACAGTAATTTGAGCATCACCCATGTGACCTGCCATACGTGTACCTTTGAAAACGTGTTGAACACCACCTGCACCAATACTACCAGGCATGCGTAATTGATCTTTGTGACCATGAGAAGCTAGAGAACCATGAAAACCATGACGTTTTACAACACCTTGGAAGCCTCTACCTTTTGAATTACCTGTTACTTGAACTTTTTCTCCTTTTTCGAAAATGTTGATTGTAAAGACATCACCACGTTTCAAATCACTATCATTTTTAAAGTTGTGCAAATGACGAACAGTTTCATTGTTGTTGCCATCTACACTAATACCTTTCAAATGTCCTTTTTGTGGTTTTGCTAATCTGAACACTTTTTGTGTACCAAAACCAACTTGGATTGATTCTACTCCGTCTCTTTCCAAAGTATTTACTTTGGTAACAGTACAAGGTCCTGCTTGAATTCTGGTTACTGGAATTACAGTACCATCTTCATGAAAAACCTGTGTCATGTCTAATTTTTTACCGATAATAAATTTCATAATATAAAAAAACTAGAAATGAATACCACAAACAATTGTTTGCTTTACTCATCTCTAGCCTTCAAGACCAAAGGATTGGTTGTAAGGCGAATTAATAAATGTAATGAAACACCTCCATTTAACAAACTATACTCTTCAATCAAATGTTTTCTTGATTAAGTAAACTCTCTCAAGATCTTATCTGTTTGGTAAGCTTGTCTTGTAGGACTAACTTTAAACTTTTTTGACTGATAAACCAGTCTAATATTTTTACTTGGTTATCTATTCATTTATATAATGTAAATAGATAACGGCAGTATTTTAACGCATATAAAACAAAATGTCAAGGACTAATACACAGATATATCCCCAGTTTATTGACATTTTTTAAAGTACTAAACGAACAACTTTTTTGAACAGACTAAATCATTTTGATTTCAATATCCACACCACTTGGCAAATTCAAATTCATAAGAGCATCAATTGCTTTTGGGGTTGGATTTAAAATATCAATAAGACGTTTGTGAGTACGCATTTCAAATTGTTCTTGAGCTGTTTTATGAACAAAAGTTGCTCTATTAACACTGTATTTTGCGATATGTGTAGGAAGTGGTACTGGACCAACTACTTTTACATTGTTTCTTTCTGCAGTGTCAATAATAGTCTTGGTAGCGATATCAAGAATTTTACTATCATAAGACTTAATTTTGATACGTAACTTACTTTCTGCTTTATTGTTTGTTTGGTTTGCGTTATCTGACATAATTAATTAATTTAGGCAATACCCCAAGCCTCCTGCAATATTGTAGGAGGCTTGAGTAATTACTTTTATTTGATAATCTTAGTTACTACACCAGCACCTACAGTACGACCACCTTCGCGGATAGCGAAACGTAGTTTTTCTTCCATAGCTACAGGAACGATAAGTTTGATATTAAGGTTTACAGTATCACCAGGCATAACCATTTCTGTACCTGCTGGCAATGTTACATCACCTGTTACATCAGTTGTATTGATATAAAATTGAGGTTTGTAACCATTGAAGAAAGGTTTATGACGTCCGCCTTCTTCTTTTGTAAGAGCAACTACTTCAGCTTCAAATTCTGTATGAGGAGTAATTGTACCTGGTTTAGCCAAAACTTGACCACGTTGTACTTCATCTTTCTTAGTACCACGAAGAAGAACACCAGCATTATCACCAGCTTCACCTTGTTTTAAACTCTTGTTAAACATTTCGATGCCAGTAACAGTAGTTTTACTAGATTCTTCATGCATACCAACGATTTCTACTTCATCACCTACTTTTACAATACCACGGTCAATACGACCAGTAACTACTGTACCACGTCCTTCAATTGAAAAAACATCTTCGATAGACATTAAGAAATCTTTGTCCAAAGCACGAACTGGATCTGGAATATAAGTATCCAAAGCGTTCAACAAATCCATAACTGGTTTTGAAGATTCTTCATCATTTGGATTCTCAAGAGCTTTAAGAGCACTACCACGAATGATAGGTGTTTCGTCTCCAGGGAATTCATATTTTTTAAGCAAATCTCTAACTTCTTCTTCAACTAGATCAATAAGTTCTGGGTCAGATACTTGATCAACTTTGTTCAAGAAAACAATAATTCTAGGTACACCAACTTGACGAGCAAGCAAGATGTGTTCACGAGTTTGAGGCATTGGACCGTCTGCAGCTGATACAACAAGAACAGCACCATCCATTTGGGCAGCACC
>Ga0208374_1000473_pt1 | contig 17095 bp, 19 predicted proteins | sample RifOxyC3_FD_184037 | JGI IMG/M metagenome (GOLD analysis project Ga0208374, IMG submission 184037) | Groundwater microbial communities from Rifle, Colorado - Rifle Oxygen_injection C3 (SPAdes) | ecosystem: Environmental > Aquatic > Deep subsurface > Groundwater | place: Rifle, Colorado, USA...
GCGGCCGTTGCATGTAATAGCGGGGGCACATAAATAATGCCGCCCGTCCTGGGCGGCAATAAAACAAAGGCAAAAACATGTTCATCGAAATTTCAAAACAAATGAAAGAAAGAATGCTCTTTCTTGAAGACATTGATAAAAAAGATCGAAATGACGGAACGGAGAAATTAAAACGTCTAAGACAAATTCCGCCGGAAACCGGTAAATTCATTACTCTTCTCGCAGCAAATTGTCCGGACGGTGAGTTCATAGAAATTGGAACGAGCGCAGGTTACTCCTCTTTGTGGTTGACTCTCGCGTTAAAGCCTAAAGGAATAAAACTTAAAACGTTTGAAATCCTGACTGAAAAAACTAAAATAGCGAAAGAAACATTTATAATTGCCGGTGTTTCAGAAAACATTGAATTAATCGAAGGCGATTTTCTTGAAAAACATCATGATTTGAAAAATATTTCATTTTGTTTTCTGGATTGCGAAAAACACCTTTATGAAAAATGCTTCGATGCCATTTCAAACAAGATTGTCAGTGGAGGTTTAATTGTTGCCGATAATGCTACAAATCATTATGAATTTCTAAAATCAATGATCCAAAAAGCAGAAAAAGATGAACGTTTTGATTGTTTACTAGTGCCGATCGGAAAAGGCGAATTTTTATGCAGGAGAAAATAGCAATGCAGCACAAAAACACGTCCTGTGTTTTTGTGCAAAAGGAATTGGCCCCCGCTACTACATGCAACAGCGCTATGTTGTCACCCCGCACAGGGGGCGATGCAACCCATACGGGTTGCTACAACATAGCGCGGAACGTTGTGCGAAATGGGGTTGGCCTTCATATCTTATCAAAAGCGCGCGAAATCAAAATACATTGATTATTCCACCTCAATTATGCATATTTAGGGTATGATTAAAAGAATTTACATGGATACTTCCGTGATTGGCGGTGTTTTTGACGATGAATTCAGCCATCACTCAAAACTGCTCTTTTCTGAGTTTAAAAAAGGGCTCTATATCCCTGTTGTTTCAGAAGTTACACTTATTGAGCTTGAAGGTGCCCCACCAGAGGTACGAGCCCATTTGAAGTCCTACGAGGATCTGATTGAACACATTCCCGTTACGGAAGAAGCTTCAGATCTGGCAAAATACTATGTGTTCGAAGGTAAAATGCCGTTCAGCCAAAGAACGGATGCACTGCATATTGCGATCGCAACTGTAAACAAAATCGATATCCTAGCCAGCTGGAACTTTGCACACATCGTAAATCTTAACAAAATTGTTTTGTACAACGCTGTGAACATGAAAAATGGTTATCCTACTATCGAAATTCGAAATCCGAGGGAGTTAATTCATGAATAAGAAATTCGATTGTGTTAAATTTCAAAGAGAACAGAGAACACGATTGTCGGAAAAGATTTCCAAGCTTTCGGACTCGGAGATTGTCGCCTTCTTCGAAACAAAAACACCGCCAACCAAGCTTTTATCCAGAAAAAGAAGAGCGCGCGCTAGAGCGTAGGAGGGGCCAACCCCACATCGCACAACAGCGCCAGGGCGTCATGCGCATAGGCAAGACGCGTGTTTCCACACGCTACGCCCATGGCGGGGCCGTTGTGTGCAATACAGGTGCAAAGGCAATAAACACGCGCTAAAGGCAACAAAAATCAACATAGGATTTTATCAAATTGAATTACTCAACCCCAGACCACCCATTCAAATCTTCAGATGCAAAACAGAGATACTTGAACTTCTACGATAAGGAAGAACAAAAGTGGCCGGTATCGGCAGAAACTCTTATTGTTTCGGGACAATTTGGTGAAACATATGTAAGGATTTCGGGGCAAGTCGATGCTCAACCAATTGTTTTGATTCCTGGTGGCTCGGTTAGTTCACTAATTTGGACTCCTATGATTGGATATTTATCTAAATTGTTTCGGGTTTATGCGTTGGATAATATTTACGATATTGGCAGAAGCGTATACCGCCGTAAAATGACCAAACCCATCGATTTCATGCTATGGCTGGACGAAACATTTAATTCACTTGGTTTGGAGAAAAATATTTACCTTGCAGGATATTCTTATGGCGGATGGATTGTTGCTCGATATGCTCTCCATGCTCCTACTCGCGTCAAAGGGATAGCATTAATAGCACCAGCTTGTACTGTAGTACAAATAAGCCCGGAATTCTGGTTTAGAGTTTTTATTTGCATGATTGCTTCTCTTTTCGTTAAGGGCAGCTTTAACAAATTTATGTTTCCATGGCTTTTTCCTGATTTGTTTAAGAAAATGGCTGATTTAGGTGTCAAGAAAACGGATGAAGATGAAACGTCAATTGCATTTGAATCCTTCAAGCTTAAAAACGCAGTCCTGCCGCCGATACTAACCGATAAAGAGCTCTCAAGTTTTAAAGTTCCAACTTTTTACATGATTGGTGAACACGAGAAAGCATTTTCGCCAATAAAATTCATAGAGCGTTTAAAAAATAAAACACTTGGAGCAAAGGTAGAAATTGTTAAAAATGCAGGTCATGACATTGTTATGGTACAACCAAAAATCGTAAGTGATAAATTATCAACATTTTTCAAATATAATGAAATGAAAAGAATCTGAACTTAATTGATTCGACAGTAAAAACAGATTACCCGAACCAATTAAAATTAAATTAAAGGCAGCGCGTGGATAAAACCCAAAGGCATGCACCTGTACAGCACACAACAAACGGCTGCAAGGCAAAATTATGCAACAATATAAAATAATGGAGTTGTTGCATAATTTTGACCCAAATTGCCTTACGTGTCCTACGGCAACTGCATTTTTTGTGTCGTGTCCTGAGGGCACTGCACAAAAAATGTCACGGCTGAACTTCGGGCATCATTTGTCAGGCAAAGTTCAGCCGGTTGCCTCGGCACTTCAGGCAACTTCTTGCAGCCTGCCCGTTGGTTGCAATTTTTGGCGCAATGCAAATAGCAAAAAGCCGCCGCAATTCGGAGAATCAGAATGATAAAACTTAGTGGACTTTCAGTCGAAGAAACAAAAGAGATTGTCCCGGCAAATACTATTTTGCTTGGATATGTAGGCTCTATTGCTCACGGTACGCATATCCCAAAGACAGACCCCAACTCGATTGACGATAAAGACATCATGGGTGTTTGCATTGCTGACGAATCTGTATACTATGGCCTGCGTCGCTTTGAACAAAAAGATATTCAGCGCGGAGAATGGGATTCTGTTGTATATGAAATACGCAAGTTTTTTCACCTGCTTTTAAAGCAGAATCCTAATGTAATCGGAACGCTCTGGCTACGGGAAAATGACTACATCCACGTTTCGGAAAGTGGTCGGCTTATTCTTGAGAACAGAAATATTTTTGTTTCAAAGGCCGCTTATCATTCTTTCATCGGTTACGCCCATGCACAATTGCACAAAATGACACACGGAGCTTTCGAGGGGTACATGGGAGAAAAACGGAAAAAGCTTGTTGAACAGTATGGTTTCGATTGCAAAAATGCTGCACACCTAATTAGGCTCCTTAGAATGGGCATTGAATATCTTACCGATGGACAACTCCGTGTATTTCGGGAAGACGCTGCGGAACTCAAAGATATAAAACAAGGGAATTGGCCCCTTGGGAAAATCCAAGAAGAAGCGGAGCGACTTTTCAGAATTGCTCATGAAGCATACGTCCGATCCTCTCTTCCATCGTCTCCCGATACTGGCGGAGCGGAAAAACTATTAATGCAAATACTAAAAAAAGAATTAAGAGCGGCGGCATGACAAATTACGAAGAGCGCCAAAAACAGTACGGGCGAGTACGCCCCAACCAACAGCGCCAGGGCGTCATGCGCATAGGCAAGACGCGTGTTTCCACACGCTACGCCCATGGCGCGGCCGTTGGGCGAAATTGCCCCGCAAAGACAAAGAGCATGGCGCAAGACAGCCGCGCATCGTGCGCGGCAAAACAAGATAAGAACCAAAATGAGTAAAGGCCACTTTAAACCTAAATTGAGCCAACCAACGATTCACATGACATTGAAACAAAGGTACTCATGAGACTATATTAAGTTCCGTTTTTGCGTTATTTTATTGAATTCACCAAAATACTTAAACACGCTGAAAGGATTTTTCAATGTTTTCAATTTTGCGATTTCTTAAATCATGGGTATTTGGACTATTTACCCTAATGCTTCTGTTTGGCTGCTCTCAAACTCAAAATCCTGCTTCCTCGATTGATGCAAAATCAAACAAAACTGTATCTCACGAAATAATCGCCTCATTGTCAGATGCGGGATTTGATACAACAGATTATTTTGTTTCAGATGAATACATCATACTAGAGGGAGATATTGCATTCTCTCTTACCGATTTTAATGTTGGCATCCCAAATGCTTTAGCTAAAACCACACAATGGCGCCATAGCTATATTATTTCAGACAATGAAGTCGGCAATATTACTATTTCCGTTGAAAACAACCTTCCAACTTCTTGGAGGTCTGCTTTAAATGTGGCGGTATCCGCATGGACGGGAATCGTAGGCAGTAAAATTCAGCTTGTTTCGGTCACTTCCAACGCTGATATAACAGTTCGATACATTGACTTTGCCTCTCTTGGCATTAATCCAGCCGGTGTGATTGGGATGGGTCCGTTTCCGCTTTCCAGCGGCTTTGCGGAGCCATATCTTTATAGGGCACCTCTAAAAATTGAGGTTTTTGAAGAAAAGACTTGACAAGAGGCGAGACGTATATTATATTCTAGTCTGGGCAGGGCAAAATCTACCCCAGACTGGAGGAAATTCATGGGACAGCTGAGCATTTTTACCGTCGAAGACCGGTTTGCATCCTTGAGCAAGTGCGGAGACCCACTGGAACGGCTCAATACTGTGGTTCCCTGGGAAGAATTCAGGCCCGTTTTGCACCGTGCCATGCGGAAAGAGCGTAAAAGCGAAGCTGGCCGGAAGCCGTTCGACTATGTCATGATGCTTAAAGTACTGTTTCTAGAGAGCCTGTACAATCTTTCGGACGACCAGATGGAATACCAGATACGCGATCGTCTGTCATTTACCCGGTTTTTAGGGTTGACGCTTGAGGATACGGTTCCGGATGCCAAGACGATCTGGCATTTTCGTGAGGTACTGACTCAGATGGGCATCATCAAGGGTTTGTTCCAGCGGTTTAACTGGTATCTGGAAAAGAAAGGGTATACAGCGAAGAAGGGCCAGCTGATCGATGCGACGATCGTGGAGGTTCCCCGTCAGAAAATAACGAATAAAGAGAAGGCTGTTATAGAGGAAGGCAAGGTTCCTGAGTCATGGAAGGAAAATCCTGCGAAGGAATGCCAGAAGGACGTAGATGCGCACTGGACGAAGAAGAACGACAAGTCGTACTATGGCTATAAGAACCATATCAACGCTGACGCAAAGCACAAGCTGATACGTGACTATGCAGTGTCACCGGCGAATGAACATGACAGTGAGGCGTTCGATGATGTTGTCAGCAAGGATACAAATTCGAAAGACATTTATGCGGACTGCGCTTATCGATCTGCTGAGCGCGAACAGGAGCTGAAAGCCAAGGGATACAGGAGCCATATACACTCGAAGGGATACCGAAACAGCCCATTGAGCAAATTCCAGGGGAAGCTGAACACGCGGAAATCGCGGATACGCGCGCGAGTGGAACATGTGTTCGGGCAAATGGTGAATGCGATGGATGCGAATTTTATCCGATGTATCGGATTGATGCGCGCTGCTGCGCGGATAGGGTTGAACAATCTGGCATACAATCTGAACCGGTATGCCTACTTGGCGTGTAAGGTATAGGGCGATGGCCCGGAAACGGGCCGATGAGCCCCGGCGGGGGTGAGAAAGAGAAGAAAATCAGCCGAAAATCACCGGAAAACAGTTAACTGAAACCATCATGTCAATGAAAATTGGAAATCAGGAAAAAAGACGGTTGAAAAGTGAATTTTTAGAGGTCCCCTAGGGTAATTTATTCTATTGAACAGGAGATTATTACGGTATATATTCTGGAAATAACTCCGCACAAATACTAGGAGAATATCATGAAACAGTACAATCCGAATGATTTTGTTGCTGCCAAGGCCCATACGATCTTAACCACAGGTGAGACCATCAAACTGCTGCGTGAACTCAAGGGGTGGACCCAGAAGGAGCTTGCCCGCAAGTGCGGCATTAGTGAAACGAACCTGAGTTTACTGGAACACGGCAAGGTTGAAATCGGGAAAAAACGGGCGGAACAGCTTGCAAAAGCCTTCAATGTTCATCCTGCGATCATCATGTTCCCCGAATATGAAGCGCTTGAGATCCAAAGAGCGGCATAGTCACATTTTCCTCATCTTTCTCATCTTCACATAGCAGATAATAAACAATATGCCGGTCACTACCAGGGGGCACGTTATTATCGTAAACCTGCCAACATCTGAATACGTATGAAAGAAAACCGATGAAATGATACTGAGAATGATCATTGCAATGCCGCTCGATAGCGGGTCTCTCCAAAATTGGAACAGGGTGATCAGGATAATAAACGATGGAGCAAGATGAATGCCAAAACCCCGGAACTTGTCCATAATCGGCGCATCCATGGAAAAGACGTCAAAGGCAAAGCTTGAAATGAATATGATGTATGCGATTGTCAGTATTCTGGGCGCCCAGATGAATTTTGGCAAAGGCGTGTATTCGAGCATGGAGTCTCTTGTATGGTTTTTGCGTCCAATTATTTTTAAAAAGCCGTTCTTTCTCCGTATTATATATATTAAATAATACATAGGTAAGGTCATACAATGCGCGATAAAACCATGAATACTTCGATCTCCAACATTATGCACAGGCATGTCATTACCACGGACATAGCCGCGTCTGCCAGCGTATGCGCTCAACAAATCTCCCGCGAACATGTGGGATGCCTCATTGTGGTCAAAGGCGAAAAGCCCGTGGGCATTATAACCGAACGCAGCTTTGTGGACCTTGTGGAAAAAGGCGCACTTGATTTGAAAAAGACAAAGGCCGCGGATTTCATGAGTTCCCCGCTTATCACGATATCCCCGCAGGCAAGTTTCTCCGCTGCAATGGAGATTTTCAACAAAAAAGTGATAAAGAGAATCCCTGTTGTAAAAAAAGGCAAAATTGTTGGGTTACTCACGCTTAAAGACATGGTCGAGTATTCGAACCTTGCGCTTGCTAATCTAAACGAGAAGGTACAGAAGCTTAAAAAAGAATCATCCACAGACGCGCTGACCGGTGTGTTGAACAAAGCCGCGCTTCTTGAAACACTGCGCAAAGAATACAGCAGGATCAAGCGTTATGGCGGCCGCTCTTCGATTCTCTTTATTGATATCGATCATTTTAAGAAGATCAATGACACCTATTCCCATATTGCGGGCGATGCAGTGCTCAAGGAATTGGGAGCGCTTCTTACCAGGGAATGCCGCCAGATCGATACCATTGGGAGATTTGGGGGAGAGGAGTTTGTGATTGTCGCGTATAACAGGAAAAAGTATCATGCGGTACGGTTTGGGGAACGTCTGAGAAAAGCCATTGAGGAGCATGTTTTCACGTTTGAGAAGACCGCTATTCACCTTACTGTGTCTATTGGCATTGCCAGCCTGTTTGAAGGCAGGAGCTACACTGTGGCGCTTGCACGGGCGGACAAGGCGCTTTACCACGCTAAAAAGATGGGAAGGAACAGGATTGGTTTATGGAGAGAGGCAAGGCTACGCATCGCGAATTTGTAGAACATTGGTTCTGTATTTGTCAGATGTCATGGGAAAAAGGATTCCTTCTGTAATTCGTTGGGGGATAAAAAGTAAGAGGGACCCACTTTTCAGTGAATCCCTCTAAGTATTGGTAGCGGGGCTTGGATTCGAACCAAGGACCTACGGGTTATGAGGACACTTTTACAAAGCGGCGATTGAGCGTAATACATGCGGAAGATCGCGCTCTTTATAAATTGAAGGGTACACCTAAGGAGTAGACAAAAGGTATGATTTTGCGGTTGCGCATTAGATGTCTTTCGTTCAGAATCAGAGTGTAGCCACGCAGGTATTCAAAACGGCTTGTTATAACCTGTCCTCTAAGCACTTGATAATTCAATAAAGTATACTATATTTTATAAACATACAATAGATAAGTATGATTCTCGCAAAAAGCACTAATGTATTCCTGTGATATTTTATCAATGCAGGAAATCGACTAAATAGCCATTGTAATGTTGGTTTAGGAGGAGATAATGAATAATAATGTACTCTATTATCCTACTATTGAATTTAAAGATTATGCTTGGTTGTGGAGCGCGTCCTTATTATGGGATCGAATTTATAGAATAGTTCCGAAAGGATATCAACCCGACGAACCCGAAAATGTTAAAATTCTTACCGATACTGGAGAAATTGGAATTCCGATACATCCAGATTCTTATGCTAAAGAAACTGCAGAAATATTTTTAAAGAAAATTAAGTCAAAAGAATGGACGGCAGCAGCACTGTCATTTGAAATATCAGCAGCATATTCACGAATCCATCAAGACAAGGTTGATGTAGAACTAAGAAATATTATAATTGCGAAAGGTTGTGCTGCAGCACAAGACGAATGGCTCCATGTGCCAGTAGAATTTGAAGCTCTATATATGACCTATCTAGCCGAACGCATATCTCGAAGAAACAATCTTCCAATAATTTCTGATAGTGCTGCTGCTTGGACTGGTGCAACATATTTTAAATACGATGGAGAGGTAGAAGATTTTCCTTACGATGAACAAACACAACAGTTAGCTACTCTTGTCATTCGTGATATTGTTCCTTATGACATCTTAAATATTCGCCCAGATAGCATTATAAAATATCGAGATAAATATCGTGATGAACGCCAACGTTTTTTAAATGCAATCCGTATAGCCGCAAAAGAACTATCAAATTGCGAAGACGAGGGGGTTTACAAAGACAAGCTTGATGACTTAAAAAAGGAAATAGAGTCCTCTCTAAAAGATATTAGAAGAAGCATGAGGATGCTGAATGTAGCGGCTTGGACTGGCATAAAAAGTATTTCTTTTCCTGTTGTATTGAAAGTTGCCGAAGCAATATCAGGCAAACAACTTGATCCAACCACTCTTAAGATTGTGTCTGCATTAGGTGTCGGTATAGGTTTAGTTTCTGGTTTCTCTGATTGGAAAGATAAAAGAAGGCAGATTATAAAAAAATCGGATTATTCATATCTTTTGCAGCTTCAACGTAGCTGGAAAGGTTCTGCAATTCATAGTAATGATTATAACTATTACCTATGTAGAAAAATGGAAGAATTTATTAACGACTAATGATTAAAGATGTAGTAGAAAGACTTCTGTTGTTCATAATAACTAGTTTTAATGGAACTAGAGTATTTCATGTCAAGATGTGTATCCCGGATTCAATAAATCATATTCTAATAGATTTTAATATAGTCTGTCTTTGGGTTTCTTCATCTATTTGCCGCCTTATTTCAGCCTCTTCTAGTTGAACAATTTCTTTGGTTTCATTTTCAACAATTAATCGATATTGTTTATTCGTTTGTTCAATAAACATTTTCAAATCATCAGTAATCTTCTGTGCATTTTGGCCTTGTAAGAGTTGATATCTTATTAATTGGCCGCCATGAATCTCGTACCAATGACCACTCATTTCCAGTGCTCTTGTTTCATTGGAAACATCCTTAAAGATAGATCCCCACTTTTCGTTAATATCTTGATTTAATCTATAAATTAAAAATGAATCGGAATAATTAAGCGGGGGAACAATCTGGATTGGGTTTAGATAAATTGGATCAGTAATATCCGCTCCTTGAAACTGCAGAGCCTGCTGCATTTTTATCAGTTTATCATTGCCTTGGGCCAATTGCGACCGAACCTTTATCTCGCTTAACACTTCCGAAATTGAGCCATACCTTTCTTCTGGTGATTGTCGAATCATTCGATCGACAATTTCGTCAAGATACCCGAAAGGAGAGGCAAAATTGCGGATTAAAGCAAAGCCTGTTCCACCAGGTATCTTTTTTGTGAATATTTCATTGAGGATTAGACCGAGGGAGAAAATGTCTGTCCGATGGGACACTTTACCACCTCGAATTCGTTGTTCGGGAGCGGCATACGGAAAATTTGCCAACCGTTCACCTTTTGTCTCAATGGATGTATATAACCTTTCTTCATTAAAATGGGCAATTCCAAAATCAGCTAAAGCTATTTTATCTTTGCTATTCCAAAGAATGTTTTCCGGTTTAATATCCCTATGAAACACATCTTGCGAATGAGCATATTGGACAGCCTCCAACAATTGAATGTAGAATGACAACTTAGATTCGTGGCTAAAATTGCTATCAATTAGATCACGAAATGTTGCTGGGAAAAGAGGCATAATAAAAAAAGGGCACTTGCATTCATTAATTTTAATATATCCTATGTCCAATATATTTACTATCCCAGGATGCTTATTGTTTTGCCCGAAATATATTTCGTTCTTGAATCTTTTGGCTTTACGTGTATCAACATGTTCAGGTTTTAGACATTTTATCGCAAATATGTTTTTATCTTCATCTTGAACATGAAAGACAACCCCAACACCTCCTTCAATAAAATTTGTTACCGTATAATTTCCAAAAGCCGTTTCAAATGATTTTATGTTTTGGATTGATACTTTCTTTGGTTGCTCGGATTGTTGAGTAGAGTTCAATAGTGTTTGATTGGATTTAATGTTGAGAATGCGCAATAAAGTAGGATGATTTAGGTTTTTAAAAGCATATTCTTCATCAGAATAGAGAACTTTTCCAACACGTTTAGTATGCGGTCCGATATGGGAAAGGATTCCTTGTCCTGTTAATATTTTTAATTGTTTTGCTAATGCGGCATGAGTTTTAGATGCACCGTCCGTATTATTTAAATCTTCAATAAAAGCTGCTAAATCTGATGGCGCAAAAGAATAGGTTGGATTTTGAATAGCCCGATCGCGGGCAATTCCAAGAGCCTTTTGGACATATTCAAGCTCATCCATATAGTTTACCCTCCTATCCTTCTTTATAAAATGAATTTCCTTAGCACTCGTCGTCAATAATTAATTGATCTTATCATGCATAACTCAATTCTGTCCGACATGTCCGGCATTCATCCTTTCTACGGAATGGAAGGCATTCCTGCCGTGGACATAGATTCACCCAATTTCACCTAAGTTTAAATTTTATACGACTGTCGCATAATTCATAGATATGTTAACAATTTGATGCTCTTTTGCCTATCCTTCTATCTGTCATAATAACAATAACTTACGGCTCTTTCTACTTCCATATCAAAAAAACATTGACGCCTGAACATGTGTTCACTATATTACAAGCAGAGAGTACTCTTCGCAGTAAGGTTCGAAGGAAATTTTCATTATGAATAAATTTAAACAAATACAATCAAAGATAGAGGAGCTTTTCCGTTCGGATATCCAAGCCGCAGTAGATTTAGCTTTGAACCTTCCTGAAGACGATCCGAATATATCTCAAATTAAAGCATCCACACTCGTCGATGGTGGATATCAGCTAAAATCAGAACAAAATATTAAACAGGGTATAAAACTTTTCGAAAATCTTCTTTCGATTGATGAAATTAAAGTGCCCACACTTTATAATTTAGCAAATGGGCTTCATAATTTATCGCTTTTAAAGATGGACTACTACGGTAAGGAATGGAAGACACTATATAAATGGTATATGGATACCATAAAAGACCGATTGTTGGCAAAACACAATTATTCAAAAGCTATAGTTGGCCATTCAAATTCAAAATTAACTGCGCAGGCATTAAACAATCGTGCCAATATGCTTCATAGTGCTTTTCGTTGGATTGAAGCGACCCATGAATATAGGTTGGCATTAAAAAATGACCGTAGGAATGGTATCGCCGCAGGTGGCATTATTAAACAGATTATGAACGGCTACCATAGAACTGCGATAAATATAAATTGTTTGCCGATACTTATTCCGCCTCTTTATAAAACAGTTATTGACAATAAAGAACATTCAATTCAATTATGTGGTGTAAATGATTATCAAAGGATGATGGATCAGTTTAACGAATGGAAAATACAAGATATTCCACATAAAATAATTACCATAAAAACGATAAAGTTAACTCCTTATCAGACGTTTATTTTATCCAACGAACTTTACTTAAGTCCTTTTATGAGTCGTGAGCTTTTTAAACCTGATATATGTGATTCGTTACAGATACAAACCTTTATTTCGAAGGACAAGCTGAAAGCATATAAAATCCCACCCATTTTTGGAATGTTTAATATGATTAAGGCCGATTTTCTAACGATCAGATGGCTTGCTTTTAATTATTTCAGATCAAATTTACCAAAGAATAGTTATTATCACGATACTCTCGATTATGCAGTTTACGGCACCAAACCATCGCTTCTAGCCATTACACAACGGTTAGCTTTTGATATCCTCGATAAAATTGCAGTAGCAGTATTAACAGGTATTGGTGATCAACGTGCAAAAGACCGCACAATATCCTTTCGAACAGCTTGGTTCAAATTTCCTGATGAAAATAAACCACCCATGGGCTTATTTCCAACAATTGAAACAGAAGTGGAAAAGGGTAATCGTGCCTTAATTGCCTTGTCGGAACTCGCGTTTGACATTTTCGATTACTATAAAGATGGCTGTTCATATTTGAAAAGAAAGCATAAACTCAGGAATTCTTCCACTCATCGTTTTACTATATTGCATGACATGTTTCTTAAGAATAATTTCAAAGATGGTGCAGTTGAGCATTATGATATTAATGATATCGAGAAAGAATTAATTGACACGCTTTTTATCGTGAAAGCTGCCATAATTTATTTTGTTGAGGTTGTTTACTTTCAAAACGGAATCTTGAACCGTGAGCTGGGCGGGAAATTAATGGATTTGGATATTCCGTCACACAAGCAAATACGAGGAGAGAAATCATAATGCGAACATTGACACAGTTATTAATAAAGGTGCCAACCAAATGGAGTTTTTAAGAAATGTATTTTAATGATGATAAATTAACGGCAGTATTTACTCGATTAAAGATAAAACCAACGGGAGATGCGTTAGTCGACGCAGCAACCACCACCTTACTTGACAGGATTGATACCTTAATTCAGGCTTTATCAAAAATTGATTATGAAACTTTACGTTCGGAGTATGATTCGAAACTTTCTAAATACGGTGTAAATAAAATTCCAGCTGATGAGCTAAAACATCTCTGTTCACTTGAAGAAACAATTCATGCATACGTTCGCATGAGTAATAAGAAAGATGAAGCCGTATTTACGATTGTTGCCTTGGATTTCTTCCTTTCTGCCAAATCAAAGCCTGAAATACTTACAATATTGGAAGATGATCCATTAAGTTTCAAGCACCAGGTACTTACTCGATATGGGTGGATAAAAAACCAGAAACAATTGATGGATTCGGGCAAGTCTTTCAATATGCCCTTTCTATGTGATGTAGGATCTTCTGACAGACGCAAGGGGATCGATCGCGAATTCTTTGTTCTTTTGCACTTTTTACCATTATATAATGATTATAAAAAGGCTGAATTGCTTTTCGAAAAACATCAAGGTAATGACTGCCCAGATTTCCTCGTTAACGATTTCAAACAAATGATGGGGATAGAGATTACTGAAGCAACTGCGAGCGCACAAGCAAATCTGGAGAGCAAAGAAAGAGAAGCGTTTATTGACCTTCTTAAAAATAACTTGGCCGCCAGCAAATCTGTTGATATTACTATTTGGTCTAAACCATCCTGGCAAACCTTGAATAAGAATGGAACTAAAATTATCCAATGGCTCAGCAACGAGATGGACAGATTTCTTGCCGAAAGTCATAATACGGAGCCTTTTTATTCCAATATGGAGGAACTAAACCTAAATGTTCAATTGGGTCCCTCAAAAAATGCACGCCTTTGGGAGATGGGCCCAGAGCGCTTTGATTATGGACAAGAATTGGAGAATGCATTAGGCAACCAGATAGCAACAATCATAGAGAAGAAGCTGAAGGCATCTTCGAGTCCAAACATCAGACCAACAATTCTAGTTATTTATGTGAATGAGTTCCTTGTTACCCAACCGAATCATTTGGTTGATGTTGTGTCTGCAAGGATTGGAAAATCATTCAAAGATAAGTTTAATGAGATTTGGTTTCTTTGTGATTCAAAAGCTTTTTCTATAGAACGTGAAAACTTATGACAAATGTGTCTCAATTAATAGATAACCGGTCCAGTTTCATCAATGATGTCTGCAAACGATTGTCTGAGGGCAATAATTATACACTTAACGAGCAAGATAGTAAATTTTCTTTTGTAGAGTTTGTTAATAAACGAGAGAACGAATTGGCTAAAACACTTTTAAAACAGGTCCGAATTTATTTGGATACAAATTTTTGGATTTTGTTGAGAGATGTTCACTTGGGCCGTTCAAGATTTGAGGTCGACAATATTGCCTATTTGAAGATACGATCTCTTTGTGCGGAAAACAAAGTTGTATGTCCGATAAGTGACGGGGTATTTTTTGAGATTCTTAAACAAACAGATACCCAAACGAGAATAGCAACGGCACAAGTTATTGATCTTTTTGGTAAGGGTGTTATTATAAAGTCATATTTTAATCGACTTAGCCAAGAATTTTATTCCTTTTTAAAATCTGCTATGCAAGGGAAGAAGCCCCAATCAATCCCAGCCTTCCATTCCATTTGGACATTTATCCCTCATATTGTTGGAATATTTTCGATTGATATGAAAATTCATGGGGAGGAGCAAGATAAAATCAATAAAATATTTTATAATTTCTATAGCAAGCTGCGCTTTGAAGAGTTGATTAAAATGGTAGACTTAGGAAAACATACTGAAGGTGTTTCTGATAACGATTCGTGGGAAAATCTTGCTGTGAAGTTATCGAACGAAAAAAGAATATATACACCAATAAATTCCTCAATAAGCCAGCTCCATGCAGATGAGATTGCTGGAAGCTTGGAAGTTATTGGTGAACAACTTGCCGACGTTTTCATTGTAGTGTGCAGGGAAATATTTCCTGGCGAGGAATCAAATAAATTGAAAAAGACTGAGGTTTTGGACGTGGCGCGCAAACTTGTTTATAATTGTTTTAAATATGAAAAAGATAAGCTGGCACAATGGTTGCCTACGTCTCATATTCATGCCAGTTTGCATGCATCAATACGGAGAGATCTTCAAAGAAATTATAAAGCAAATGATTTTATTGATATCAAACATGCAAGCGCGGCTCTTCCATACTGCAATGTTTTTGCCACTGACAAACCTCTAGCGTCATTAATTAAAAGTGGTTCTTTGTGTTTGGATCAAAAGTACAATACTAAAGTCGTTTCTGACATGGCAGAACTCAATAATCATTTGCACTGTATATTTCCCTCATAACCTCCGAAAATATTATTTTCTATAAGCCCTTAATAACTGTTACGATGAATTTAGGTAGGATGGCAAGTGGACGAAGCAACGAAAAGATTATATATTGAGGAAATAAACCAGCTGATAAAAGAGCGGCAAAAATATATTTCCAAAAACTATCCAATAATCCGGGAAATCTACAAGTCATCCTATGATGGAGATACCGAGCTTAATCCCCTACGCTGTGAAATTTGTATCTGTTTGATTTTTGGACTTCATCAGGCCGCCATTACCTTGACCAATCATCTGGTGGAAAAACATCTGAAGGTTGCGCTCATATATAAAAATGCAAATTTCGACGTAGAAGGCAAAGACGTAGTCGATAAAATGGTAAAAGCGCTCGCAAAACCTACGGAAGATTACAGCTTTAATGATTTATCTCAAAACATTAATGCTGCGTGTTCACAAGGAATCATTACCAAGGAAGACAAAAAGAAATTAAATGAGATACGAGAATCGTTTCGCAACGCCTATTGTCATGCAGACGCGTTAAAAACACATACAGATAAGGCTATTCCACTTACAAGCGCTAAATTTACTAAGGATGGGATAGAAATGGGACCTACCTCCATGGGAAAAATCGCAGAACTTCCTTTTCTCCAAGGGTTTGCTCAAGTCGCTCACGCAGAAGTTAATGCTAATCCATATTTTCAGTTTGTTGACTCCTTAATACGAAGAACTCGTTCCAAAGTTTTCCCAGACACTTAAAATAATTCACTCGCCACCCTTTGATGGAAAGAGAGACGCGAGCAGACCGTCCAGCGGAAACCATTTCATCGCCTGGGAGAAAGCTTTCAGGATGAAAAAGGCCAGATCGGCATTCGTATCCTTTTTTAATACAATACATTAACCAGCCGCTCTTCTTGTTCGTTTTTACTCTTAACACTTGACCTCTGCAGAACTTATTTTTAATACAAGCCAGACTCGCAGAAACAATAACGATCGTATTTGTCCCTTTTAAGGGGAGGAGGAGGTATAATGGTTGTAAAAATGATTCCAATAGATAAGGTTGAACTAGACCTTTCGAATCCGCGTATAGCACGTTTGCTTGGTATGCACAAAAAGGAAGCTATTACATCAGAACTTATTGCTATGGCTCTTGGTGCTGGGGATAATCAAGAAGGAGATACATACGCAACCTACCGTAACCTTAAAGAGTCGATTCGAACCAATGGTGGTGTAATTCACCCTATCATCGTCAACAAAAAACCAGATGGTAAGATGATCGTCATTGAAGGTAATACACGTTTGCAAATATATCGAGAATTTCAACAAGAAAAAACCAAGGGTAACTGGGATACCATCCCGGCCGTAATTCACGAGTCATTACCTCAAATGCATGTTGATGCAATTCGCTTACAGGCACATCTTGTAGGCCCCCGTCCCTGGGATCCATATTCTAAGGCTCGCTATCTTCATCTATTAAACTCCGAAAAAATGCTTACAACCGACCAAATTGTTGAATTTTGTGGTGGAAAGCGTAAGCAGGTTCTTGAATATATCCAAGCATATCTTGATATGGAAACATTTTATAGGCCGCAACTAAATAGTGAAGATGATTTTGATCCGACTCGTTTTAGTGCTTTTGTTGAACTTCAACGTAACCGTGTTCAAAATGCTATTG
>Ga0208374_1000480_pt1 | contig 16894 bp, 17 predicted proteins | sample RifOxyC3_FD_184037 | JGI IMG/M metagenome (GOLD analysis project Ga0208374, IMG submission 184037) | Groundwater microbial communities from Rifle, Colorado - Rifle Oxygen_injection C3 (SPAdes) | ecosystem: Environmental > Aquatic > Deep subsurface > Groundwater | place: Rifle, Colorado, USA...
ACTACAGTCTTCTACCGGGAACATCACATATGGTGCAGGTAAAATTCGCACCAACGGGGGCGGCGGGGACACGTATTGGACAGACGGTATTTTCGGGTGGTGGTAGTGCGACGCGACACCTAAATGGCACTGCACTTACGCTCACTATTACTGGTGCGCTCGATTTTGACAAAGTGATGGTTGGGAAGATGAAACCACTTACGATCACCGTCTCAAATCCGAGCAGTATGACCGATCTCGGTTCTGGTGTATTCCAAACAACCGCACCATTCTCCTGCATCCATCAATGTACGTATCATCTTGCTCCGAACACTTCTCATACGTTCACTATCGCATTTAATCCAACCGTAACAGGTGCTGCTGCGGCGGTGGGGACACTAAGCACTGTGTCGGGGTCCTCATTTGTGCTGACGGGGGTAGGTGTTTCACCTTCCGTAAAATACTCGGAGAAGTAGGCTTTCCGCCCTAACTCGTAAATAAAAAAGAGTATCCATTGTTATGAATACTCTTTCACTCGCAGAGGAGTGTGATTTTTGTGACCGGTTTCGTGGTCATGTCGTCGTGAGTTAGTGTTTCTCCGATTGCGACCATAAGTGACCCAAGTTTTTGTTTGCCAAAATATCTTCCCGATCTTCTCAGATTTTTGTGGGTGTAACGAGCAAAATATACCCATTCACTCCGTTCGTGGATGATCTCAAGAAGATAGATACTACCCGATTCGGTCGTCACCTGAACGAGCGAACCCGCCTGAAGTGTTCCAAGGTTAACAAGGGAAATGTTGCGTCCCGTTGCCTCCGACAGGTTGCAGAGAACATCTTCTTTCGCATCTTGAAGCATGTTTATACCGCCTTCTTTAACGTACGCTACTTCACTGCATCAAGCATACGAGCACGATTAACCCCTGTCAAATAGGGAAAATACCTAAAATTAGGCAAAAATAGGACATTAATGAGGCTATGTCTTTACATTTTTTACATGCTCTGCTAGTATGCCCCTATCTATGGAAAACAAGGAGATAAATATTGAAGATATCGGAAAGGACCCTCAAGTATATGAGGTCGGTTTTCATATCATTCCAACTATTGCCGAAGACGATCTTGGTGCTCGCGTCACAGCAATTCGTGATGTTATCGAGGCGCAAGGAGGAAAGATGATCGCAGATGAGTACCCAAAGCACATGGAACTCATGTACCCAATGGTAAAAGTTGCATCAAATAAGCGCGCAACATATCACGCATCATATTTCGGCTGGATGAAGTTTGAAGTTGAGCCAAAGGGTGCAAAGGCTATCGATCTCGAGATCAAGAAGGATGACAATATCTTGCGCTTTATTCTTGTGAAGACGGTTCGTGAGAGCACAATGGCTCCAAAGAAGATGTTCGCACAGAAGCGCGGAGAGGAGACTCGCGTTGTTGAGGAGAAAGTAGAAGAGACTCCAATGACCGAAGAAGAGCTTGATAAGACCATCGAAGAGCTTGTCATTAGCTAGTTCTGATCCTTATGTATATCAACAAGGCACTCATTTACGGTAATCTGACGAGAGACCCAGAAATGCGATCTCTCCCGAATGGTACCGCGGTGACACAGTTCTCTGTTGCGACAAATCGTGTCTTTAAAGACAAGAATGGTGCTCGTCAGGAATCGACCGATTATCACAATGTCGTTGTCTTTGGTCGCCAGGCAGAAACCGTCTCTCAGTATCTTCGCAAGGGTTCAGGTGTTTTTGTTGAAGGAAGAATGCAGACACGCAGCTGGGATGATAAAGATGGCACAAAGAAATACCGCACCGAAGTCATCGCCGATCGTATCCAGTTTGGACCAAAAGCAGGTGGCGCAGTCGGGGGAGGTGAGCCAAGTAGCGGAGCTGGAGCAGCAAAGCCAAAATCACCAAGCGCATCCGCTCCGGAAATGGACACCATTGAGTATCCTGACGAAGACATTAATCCTGACGACATCCCATTTTAATTTACTACATGCATATGAAAAAGAAACAAGACTATCTTTCAGCAAATAACATCAAGCATATCGACTACAAAGATGTCGATCTATTGCGCATGTTCATTACTCCTCCAGGGCAGGTTGTACATCGCAAGCGCTCGAATCTCACTGCAAAGCAGCAGCGCGCACTCGCCGTTGCCGTCAAGCGTGCAAGGTTTATGGGATTCCTCCCTTACATCGCCGCTTAGTTTTTCCAAAACAAGCGCCTGACTCGTCTTTCCCTCACAGAATCCGGTCGACGTATACGAATACGTCTTCCGAACATCAGCTCAGTGCAAGACTTCGCCATCCATCTTGTTTTGAAAAACTAATAAAAACATCCATTGCTGGATGTTTTTTGTTTATGTGGTAGTTTTTGAGAAGAACTTTAAATAGAGGAGTAGTGATGTCAGCGTTAAGCATTCTTCTGGTCGTCATCTATGGAGTTTTTGTGATAGGCACCTTCCTTTCATACGTTCTTCTTACGGTCGCAATGTATGAAGAAAATGTTGGAAACGTTCTTGATGATTCTGAGGACATTCTCGATGTATTTCATGTTATTCCACGTATGCTTGGAGAGATTCGATTTCTGCTCCTTTGTGTGATGGCAATTGCTTGGCCGATCTCTTACACATTCTTCATTCTCATTTGCTTGCCATCACGCGGAGCGACCTTCAAAGAATTTCCATTGATCACGCAACGTATATTGCTCTGGTTTTTTCTTGGATTTGGGAAGTTTGCACCAACTCCAGGCTTTGTTCGTGTTACAGATGATCATTATTGAGCACAATAAAAACCCCCGCAATCGCGGGGGTTTTTCTTTTACCTAGGACGGTCCTAGGTAAATAACTGCAAAAGATTTTTCGTATAGTGCGAGGCAAAGCCAGGTGTTCTTTCTAAGACTAAGTAGTTATTTTGGTTACAGTACGAGGAGACAAATAAAAAATCTCTGGAGCAATAGTTAATGCTATTGTGACAGAGTTTTTTGTGCAGACGACAAAGTAATGTGCCAAAATACTACTTAGGGCTAGGCTTTCTCGACGCGCTCGGTATATTCACCAGTATCAGTATTGATGCGGATGATATCTCCTTCGTTGATGAACATCGGCACATAGACTGTTGCACCTGTTTCGAGGATGACTGCCTTGAGTGCATTCCCGGAGGTGTTGCCCTTCACAGCAGGAGGAGCTTCTTTGACCTTGAGTTCAACCTTGATAGGGTAGCGGAGTCCGATAATGTCGTCATTAAAGGTTGTTGCATCAATAAGTGTGTTTGGCTTGATGAACTGAATGCTGTCACCAGTGTGCTCATGATCGAGCTGAAAGCGATCACTCGGATCTTTTGCATCGCAGAACCAGAATTCACCCTTGTTTTCAAAAAGGAATTTCACCTGCTTGCTGCCCATGTCTGCTTCATCTACTTTGTCTTGCTGGTGAAAGACAACCTCCTTTACGCTTCCCGTTAGAAGGTTCTTTACTTTTGTATGATTGACTGGACGTGACTTTTGTTTCTGGAACACGTGTGCGGAAATAACTTCAAACGGCTCATCATCAATAAGAATAACCTTGCGGGGTAATATTTCACTATAATTCAACATAATGTGGCTATTTTAAGCCAGATTATGGCATTTGTCGAGGGGAGATGCTTTTTGTCTCTTATTTTATGAATGTGCTACTTCTTTCGAGTATTTTTCGTTCTACTGTACATGAAAACACAAGCACGTGCGGTTGTCGTTGGTGGAGCGGGGTTTATTGGTGGGCATTTGGTCGACGCCCTTCTTGGGGAGGGCTGGGATGTTGATGTGATCGACAATCTTATCTCAGGGAAAAGGGAACATGTGCCTCCCCCCGCACGTCTTCATGTTGTTGATATTCGCAATTACGATGATATCTTTCCTGTTATACGTGGCGCTGATCATGTCTTTCATCTTGCGGCGCTCCCTCGCGTGCAATTCTCTATTGATGAGCCGCTTGAGACGCATGGCGTGAATGCAACGGGAACGCTGAATGTGCTACTCGCATCAAAGAATGGTGGAGTGAAGCGTGTTGTCTATTCCGCATCAAGTTCGGCATATGGTGATCAAGAGACACTTCCACTTCAAGAAGACTTTCGCCCTTCACCCGTCTCTCCGTATGGTCTCCAAAAATATATTGGTGAAGAATATGCACGTGTGTTTTCTGAAGTCTACGGACTTTCAACCGTGTCATTGCGGTATTTCAATGTCTATGGATCACGCTTGGATCCTGAGGGACCATATGCGCTTGTTATTGGAAAATTCTTAAAGCAAAAGAACGAGGGTTCACCACTCACCATAACCGGAGATGGTGAACAAACACGTGATTTTACTCATGTCCGTGATGTTGTGCGTGCAAATATTCTTGCTGCACAAAGTGATCGCGTGGGGAGGGGTGAGGCGATCAATATCGGTAGCGGAAGGAATGTCTCAATGAACAAACTTGCGGAACTCATCGGAGGGCGTATAGAATACATTGAAGCAAGAAAAGAACCCCGCCACACGCTCGCAGATCGCTCTCGTGCAAAGACGCTCCTTGGTTGGGAGCCGACGGTCACACTTGAGGATGGACTCTTAGAGCTGAAAGAGGAACGACCTAAATCTCTTGAGCGATAGCGATTAGAGATTGGAAGTACTCGAAGTGGTGCGGGGTCTCTGATTGCCTAACTCATGTTACTCGACGAAGAAACACAATCATCAAATACACTTCCTGATGAGGTCATTCTGGAGCGCTCTCTTGTGCACCCGAGCCTCTTCGCAGTACTTGTCGAGCGTTATCAGGATGCCTTCATGCGTAAGGCGGAGAGTGTTGTGCGTAGTCGTGAAGAAGCGGAGGATATTGTGCAGGAAACATTTACAAAGATCTATTTCAACGCACGACGCTTTACTCCGCAAGAAGGGGCATCATTCAAGTCGTGGGGCTACAAGATTCTCATGAATACGACTTTTACGCATTATCAGAAGTTAAAGAAGAAGGGGATACTTCATGCGGATATTGAGCCAGAATTCTATGAAGCACTTCCTGATCCCGCAAATTACTCTCATGAAGATATGATGCGTGATTATGTTGCTTCATTCCTTGCGCGTATGCCCGCACAGCTTGCCCGCCCGCTCCGACTGCATTTCATGGATGAATATTCGCAAAAGGAAATAGCGGAAATGGAGGGGACAACGGTTTCTGCGATAAAGACGAAGATCTATCGCGCAAAACGCGAATTTCAAAAATTACTCGGCGAACAGAAGGTGTGATCAATATGGAAACACAAACTACTCATACAAATACACAGCTCACGAAGCGCATCATGCGTCGTATCTATCTTGTATGGATGATACGTCTTGTACTTCACCCGATCCTTTTAAAGACAGTCATTGCGGGTATACTCTTCTGGCGCTCAACTGAATATATTTCATATAGTAATGTCATTGCGAATGCTCCTCGATTAACAGATATCGGAAGCAGTCTTACGTTCGCCCGTGGCGCAGTGATGCATTCTGAGAGTGTGACACCCTTCCTCTTGCTCGGCGTTCTTGCTATGGCTACGTGGCTCTTTATGGACATCATTCATCGCAGGGGACACTTCTATATATAAAGGCGTAATAACAAAAACACCCTCACACATTCGAGTATGAGGGTGTTTTTTATTATTGCGAATTATTCAGCTTCGTTTGCGGATTCTCCGCCAACAACACCAAAGGAGTCGTCTTCGCGAAGTTTCTTCTCAATGGTCTTACGGATCTCTTTTGCGACCGCTTTGTTTTCCTTCAAGAAAAGGCGTGCGGAATCGTATCCTCGACCGATCTTTATTACTTCACCGCCTGCGAGGGGGGTGTATGAATATGAGGAGCCTGATTTTTGGATGATGTCATATTTTTCTCCAAATGAGAGCATCTCACTTTCACGAGAGATTCCTTCGTTGTAGACGAGGTCGAACTCTGCTTGTCTGAAAGGTGGAGCAACTTTATTTTTGACAACCTTTGCGCGTGTGCGACTACCAATAACATCTTCACCTTTTTTGATCTGTGCGATCTTGCGGATGTCGATACGTACTGAAGTATAGAATTTGAGTGCCTTTCCTCCTGGGGTGGTCTCGGGGTTGCCGAACATGACACCGATCTGCATACGGATCTGATTGATGAAGATCACGATCGTTTTCGTCTTCGATACGATAGCCGTCAACTTGCGGAGTGCCTGTGACATGAGGCGTGCCTGCTTTCCAACATGTTGTGCTCCCATGTCGCCTTCGATCTCGTCTTTTGGTGTGAGTGCTGCAACAGAGTCAATGACGATAACGTCGAGATTTCCTGAGCGCACAAGTGATTCAACGATCTCAAGTGCTTGCTCGCCCGTGTCTGGCTGTGAGAGAAGTAATTGGTCGATCTTCACGCCGAGCTTCTTTGCATACTCAGGATCGAGAGCATGTTCTGCGTCAATGAATGCACAGATACCGTCCTTCTTTTGTGCTTCCGCGATGGCGTGGAGTGCGAGCGTCGTCTTTCCTGATGACTCGGGTCCAAATATTTCGATGATGCGTCCGCGAGGAAGTCCTCCGATGCCAAGCGCGTGGTCGAGTCCGATAGAGCCCGTCGACACTGCTTCGATGTTCACCTTCGGCGAATCGCCAAGTTTCATGATGGCGCTTTCTCCGAATTTTGTCTGAATGGATTTGATCGTCGCTTCGATATTCGATGTGGTGCCATCTCCGACGACCTTCTTTTCTTTCTTCTCTTTTTTTGCAAAACCTGCCATGAATATATTAATTATTGAATAACATCATCTATTTTTGTTGCGTCTTGTGACTCCGAGACAGAAGTTGTTGCAACGAGGGAGGTGGGATTTTCGTACACCACCTCAAATGTTTTCCTCTCTATGCGACCCTGTGCATCGGCTGCCGTGAGTACAATTATATTATAGCCTTCGGAGAGTAACAATTTTTCGTTGAAGTAGCCTTTTGTGTCAATGAAGATTGATCGCCCTTGGAGGGTTGTTACTTTTGCGTTCTTAATGTGACCCCGCACCTGAATCAGTGTCGAGGTCGAGGTTTGAAGGGTGGGGGACTCAAGAACGATCTTCGGCCCCTCAATGAGTGCCCGCGCTTGAACATACGCGTATATAACGATAATAGTGACAACAAGAGAGATTCCTCCCCAGGCAAGCATGCGTTTAAGTGTCCAATACATAGACTATGTATATCATATTCTCTCTATTTATATAGCTTACCACCTACTCTGTGCGGAATAGGTATAAAAGAAATATCATCGACTAAACAATACCCAAATGCCTAGGGTACCCCCCTAAGCATCCATTCAATGTGAGTCATTTGGATAGTTTCAAATTTGACTCTTTGGCTTAGTGGGGTAGTGTGTGGGAAGAAACAACAAGGAGAGGAGAACATATGGTCTTTCGAAGCAGAATGCTCCTCGGAGCGATCTTTGCACTCACATTGTCTCATCATATGCCAATATCGCTACCACTCGCCATTGGGAGCGTCGCAAAAAAGGATGCACCCTTTTTAAGAAGGGGGAGGGGCGGAAATAAGGCGGTAATGCGTGCGAGCAAAAAACGAAAACAACAATTACGTGCAAAGAAAGTCATGAGAGGAGCAAAAAACCGCCGATAAAGGCGGTTTTTCTTTTTCTGGTTTTATCCAAGGGGTACCCTTGGATGGGGAGGTAAGGGTTTTTATTGCGCTAGTCCTCCTCTCTTCCAAATCCCTCGCTTTTCCCGTCATCCTTCATGAGGACTTCGCGTTGTTTTGCGCCATCGCCCGGGCCGACGACACCACGCTCCTCGAGAATATCCATAAGTCGTGCAGCGCGTGCGTATCCTACGCCAAGCTTACGTTGCAAATATGACGTTGAGGCCTTTTTTGTCGAGATCACGAGCTCTTTTGCCTCCTCATACTTATCATCATCGTCACCGTCATCTCCTCCCGTAAAGACATCATCGGGAATTGCACCAAATTGTGAATTCTTATTATCTGAAGTGGAAAGATTGAGTTCATCTCCGAGTGTTCCTTCATAATGATCCTTGAGGAACTTCACGACACCTTTCACCTCATTCTCTGAGATGAATGCCGACTGAAGACGAATAGGCTTAGGCATTTCCGAAGAAAGATAGAGCATATCACCCGCACCAAGCAAGTTTTCTGCGCCACCCATGTCCAAGATGGTGCGAGAGTCGGTGTTTGATGCGACTTGAAGTGCAATACGCGTAGGCACATTTGCCTTAATGAGTCCCGTGATGACGTTTACTGATGGGCGCTGCGTGGAGAGAATAAGGTGGATACCGACGGCACGGCTCATCTGCGCCAATCGGACGATCGCGCTCTCAAGCTCTCGTGGATACGCTCCCATGATGTCTGCTAACTCGTCGATGACAACAACAATATATGGCATCAGTTCCGGAAGCTCGGGCTCTGCTCCTTCCGTGAATTTTCCTGCCGCCTTCTGTTTTTCATATTTCTCGAGCGCAGGCTGAAGGATGTTCTTGTGATATGACCCGATGTCGCGGCACTTTTCCTCCTGAAGTACATCATAGCGTCGATCCATTTCTTTTGCCGCCCACTTGAGTGTAAGGATGGCTTTCTTCGCTTCCGTAACTACTGGGGTGAGAAGGTGGGGGATACCATTATAAAGAGTGAGCTCGACGCGCTTTGGGTCCACCATGATGAGCCGCAGTTGCTCTGGGGAGTTTCTATATAATAGAGAGGTAATGATCGTGTGTATGGCGACGGACTTTCCTGAGCCAGTTGTACCAGCAACCAAGGCGTGTGGCATTTTTGCAATGTTCATAAAGCGCGCAAGTCCGGATATGCCCTTTCCGAGTGGAATGAATAGTGGGTTTGGGTTTGCCTTCCATTCTTCTTCTGCGAGGAGTGTCCCAAGGCCAACGGTAGACTTTACGGTATTTGGTATCTCAATGCCCACGAGTGATTTACCGGGGATTGGTGCCTCGATACGAATGGGCGCTGCAGCGAGCGCAAGCTCAAGGTCGTGCTGAAGTGTGGTGATCTTCGAAAGGCGAATACCTTCTGCAGGCTTGAGTGCGTAACGCGTGATCGAAGGCCCGACCGATATCTCATCCATCTCGACGTGGATACCAAAGTTCTGGAACGTGCGTTTGATGATGTTCGAGTTCGACTTGATGTCTCCATACCCCGGCTTCCCTTTATCGTTCGCGAGAAGTGAGAGTGGGGGAGGAGTGTATTCAGTATGGAGTGTTGAATTGAATTGAAACGGAGTGATCTCTTCTTCCTTACTCTTTTTGTCTCCTTTCAGTACTTTCGACAAGAGTGACGGTTTTTCTTCTTTTACTTCTGGTTCGGGTAGGGGTGCTTCTACTGGCGCAGGAAGAGGTTCTTCCTCGGGGATCTCTTTAACCTCGTCTCCTTCAATTTCAGAATATTCTTCGCGTGTCTTCGGCTTGAATAGTTTAAGGAATGAAAGAATAAATCCGAGATGAAGTGGCGTATCAAAAAGAATGAGTATTGCAATAACGAACACCGCAGAAAGGATGATCGCGGTGAGTGCGGGTGCAAAGAGGAACGCGAGTGGACTCATGACATAGTATCCGACGAATCCTCCAAGACCCAAAGTGAGATCGACGCGACTCGCGAGTGCAAGAAGACCGAGTGCGGAGAGGATAAAGAATGGACCAGCGATGAGTGCAGCACCCCCGATGCTCTGCTCCTTTGCGCGAAAGAAATTCACACTAAGAAGAATGAAGAGGGTGGGGAGTATGTAGTATCCGATGCCAAAAAGGAAGTGGATGAATTCATAGATCTTCCCCCCGAGATACCCGCCACTCCCGACTGCTGCCATGAGAAGAAGGAGTGCAAGGATGATAAAAGAAATTCCAATAATAGAGTTGCGTGTTTCGTCGCGAAGTCCCGCCCAGAACCCCGATCTTTCTTCCTGCTCCACTCGTGATACACGCTCTTCTTTTGTTTGTGTTTTTTTACGCTTTTTTGCCATAGAGATTTTAGAGTCTGCCCATTATCTCACGTCTGCCCAAAACAAGAAAATTTTCCGCGAAAAACAAGATGGAGCGCAATTCGTATCGAGATACGGAGAGCGCGAAGCGAAGTTTTGTAGCGAAAATTTTCTTGTTTTGGGTGACGAGCATTGTGTTCGTTTCTTATTTTGCGGTGAGATGGTGGACAGGCTCTTAATCCTATCATGAGAATAAGTTATCCCCAGTGAGTAGTGCGTGTGCTTGGTGCATCAAAGAGACACTATTGGACATTTTGGTGTGCGCGAGTATCATAGACATCAAACGTACCCCACCACCCCACTCACGGACATCATGAGGACAGGGGTTTGACTTTTCTCGGAATTGTGATATTATATAAGGACAACTTAAAGACACTCTAAACTATGGAGCAGAAAAAAGACAACAATTACGTCCGCGCAGAGCATAACAGACATCATGCGGAAGGACAGCAAAACAACAGCAAGGCAAATGGCTTTGGCTATATTATGAGTAAGGCAGAGAAGCTCACCACTGCGCTTTATTTGGTATCGGACATCATGTCCGATAAAGAACCAATGAAATGGACAATGCGCGAGACAGGGGTAAATATCCTATCGGACATTACTGTCGGCTCCACAGATAAAGCGAGTGCGCGCATTACTGACCTCCGTCAGGTAATGAAGAAGATTGAGCAGATCGTTTCCTTTCTCGATATTGCACAATCAACACGACTCTTAAGTGAGATGAACGCAACCGTCCTTAAGAAAGAGTATATGGGATTGCGACGTGACGTTGAGGCGGAGTGGAATCGCACTTATGAGCAAGGTCGAGTTGTCTTAACGGAGTCGTTCTTTAATGTTCCGCACGTTGATGAACTTTCATCGGGCGTACATAACGACGGCGTCGCGCAAAAGGAAGAAGGTCATACTAAGAAAATAGTGCCTCCTTCCGCACACACCGTCACTCCGCTTCGTGTGGTGGGGGAAGCGAAAGAAATCCGCGCCCCCGAGACTCCGGTCTCAAGGGTGGAGCATGTGAATACGACACCACTTGCACCGGTTGTGCCAATGACGGGAGGGAAGAGAGAAGAGATATCCATGGCGAAGGGAGAGCGGCCACTTCTTCATGTTGAGCGTCTTTCAGAAGTGAAGCCTGTTGTAAGACCAGTGGTAACACTTCGCGATGCGATAACCCACGCACGCACTGACGTCGTTCGACCTAGATCTCTTGAGCGAGAGCGATCAGAGATCGGAAGTACTCTTGTGGTGCGTGATGACAGAAGGAAGATCATTCTCGCACTCATCAAGCAGAAATCACACCTCACAGTAAAAGACATCACCAAGAGTATTCCAAGCGTGAGCGAGAAGACCATACAGCGTGAACTCCTCGCTATGGTGGAAGAAGGAATCCTTGAAAAACACGGAGAGCGGCGCTGGTCGACATACTCCTTAAGTAGCGAATAAATAGACACTCGCTGTGGATAGTGAAAATGGGAAATAAAGGACATTTTATAAAAGACAACAATGAGTATTTCATTGTTGTCTTTTTGATGTACCTTTGTGGCTACTCAGCTTTATTCATTTATGGAATGGAATAAAGGAGGGGAGTGAAAGCACTGTGTCCTTGAGAGTCTGTTCTATATAAATAGAGTCTTTTTATGGAGGTGAAAAGTGTTTGACGCTCCTTGTGTGCAAAGGTATTATGCCACCATCGTTACTCGAAAGAGTAGTGACGTATTTCAGTAGGTGCGTGCTCGTAGAGAACTCGTTTCTCTTCAGCGTGTTATCCACATTCGATCCCTCTCATTTGTTTGGTTGGTGATTGAAGAGATACTATAATGATATTGTGCTTTCGTGAGCAGAGTGTTTCTGTTTTTGTATGTTTGTGCAGAGACACGACGCGATGTGCAGTCATCTTCGGATGATTCGCATATGGGGGAAAGCCATATAACGGATAGCTCATTGAAAATTGAATAGCAGAGTTAGATGTAATTCCGAATCGGAAGTACGGATGCTGTCTATTCGTTTATCAATGAACGATCAGTAACGGCAGTATTCTTCACTCATGTCATTCGAAAGAATGTGCACGACGTGGAAGATGATGCCAGTCGCGATAGGCATTGTTTCTTGCGGAACAAACTTAGCGCGCGAATCCTTCTACCGTGATTATTAGAAAAGTTATTAGTAAAAACGTTCGGCAACGAACGAAATTTAAAAGCAGAATTATATGATGAATTTCAAGAATTCGAAAACCGCGAAAGCGATTTCCGGAATCGTGGGAATCGCAACTGCTGTCATGATGATGGGACCTTCAGTCGCATCAGCAGCAACAGTTGAAGAACTCACAGCGCAGATCAATGCGTTGCTTGCTCAGGTGTCAGCTCTTCAGGCTGCACAGACAACAACGACAACAACATCATCATCATGCACCGCTTCATTCACAAAGAACTTGAAGATGGGTATGACTGATGCTGAAGTTATGGCACTCCAGAAGGTTTTGAACGCAAGTGCAGATACTCAGGTATCAGCATCAGGTTCAGGCTCGAAGGGAAATGAGACAAGCTACTTCGGTGGACTCACCAAGGCAGCAGTCATTAAGTTCCAGGAGAAGAACGCAGCAGCAATCCTCACACCAAACGGTTTGACCGCAGGTACAGGTTTCGTTGGTGCATCGACTCGTGCAGAGTTGAACAAGGCATGCTCGTCAACATCGTCAACAACAACGACGACAACAACGACAACTGGCACAGGAGTATCAGCAACACTTGATACAACTTCACCAGCAGCATCAACGCTCATCTCACCACAAGGTGTTGCAACACTCGCGGTCTTCAAGTTGACGAACGCAGGTAGCGCAGCAGCAAAGGTAACGATGATGAAGTTTCAGCGCACGGGCATCTCTTCAGATTCGACATTGAACAATGTCTATCTCTATCAGGGATCCGCTCGCTTGACTGACTCAGCATCGATCGCAACAGGAATGATCTCATTCACTGACACAGCAGGTCTCGTAACGATCCCAGCAGGTGGCTCAGTAGCAGTTGCAGTTCGTGCAGACGTTGCAAGCTCGATGAGTGGTCAGACTGTGGGCGTTATGCTTACTGAGGTCACGACAGATGCAGGCACGGTCACTGGTCTTCCAGTTTCTGGCGCACAGCACACAATGGCTGATGGAACAAACATCACCATGACGACGGCAAATTTCACGAGTTCGTTCTCGCCAAATTCTGGCGCAATCGATCCTCAGAATGACTTCGTTGTGTGGCAAAATAGTCTCAGCATTGGTTCACGTGACGCAAATCTTTCAAGCATCCGCTTCCAGCAGCTCGGCTCTGTAGGCACAGATGATGTACAGAATTTCCGCCTCATGATCGATGGAGTTGCTGTTGGTTCAGCAGTTGAGAAGGTTGATGCAAATCGCTACGTTACATTCGCACTCCCTACTCCAGTCGTAGTGAAGTCGGGTACACACGTAGTAAAGGTGATGGCAGACATCGTTGGTGGTTCAACGCGCAACGTACAGCTTTCACTTCGCCGCGCGATCGACGTTGAGATGACAGACAGCCAGCTTGGTATCGCAGTCAGCCCAACAACTGGTACGGGATTCACTGCAATTCAGGGAACATCAGCTGTAACAATCAACGCAGGTGCTCTTACGATCACAAAGGCAACTGATTCACCTTCAGGCAATATGGTTCTCCAGGGTTCTGGTGTAACACTTGCAAAGTACACTCTTCACGCAGCAGGCGAGAAGATGAAGGTTGAAAACTTGAAGGTTGGTTTTGATTGGAACGCTTCAACAACTGTGCTTGGAAAACTTCGCAACGGAGCAATCTTTGCAAATGGTGTTCAAATCGGTTCAACTCAGGATATTGTTACAACAGGAACAACATTTAATCTCGGTTCATCACTTGAGATTATGCCAGGAACTGATGTGACACTTGAGGTTCGCGCAGATGTTTACAATAGTGGTGCAGGAGGTCAGTATGCGGCAAATGACACACTCAAAGTAACAACTCTCCCTGGAACATCAAATGTATATGGTCGTTCATCCTACCAGTACACAAGTACGGGGGTAGTTGCAGCAAACCAGGTTACAGTCGCAGCGGGTTCAGTTACTCTTGCGAAGTACTCGGCATACGCAAACCAGACAACCGTTGTTCCTCAGACGGCCTACAAGATCGGTGATTTCCGATTGACGACTGGCTCAACAGAGGGTATTAACCTTGATACAATTACGCTTGATCTCACTCCTGGAACAGTAACTGAGACAGATCTCAGTAATGTCTATGTTGTGTACGGTTCAAAGACCACAACAACAAAGTCAGCCGGAGCAGCAACACAATCGTGGTCAATCAGTGAATCAGTTGCAGCAAACACAACACTCAATGTTGCTGTATACGCAACTCTTTCTGGTTCAATTGCAACAAGCACAACTATTATCCCAACAGTCACGATGTCGGGTACATCACAGGCATCAGGTAACGCAGTTGCTTCAGCATCTGTTCAGGGTCAGACAATCACGGTTGGAGCAGGATCGATCACGTCAGCAGTTGACGCATCAACACCAGTTTCAGCACTCGTTGTCGCAAACTCAATGCCAAAGGTAGCATCATTCAAGTTCACTACATCGAATGAGGCATACACCATCACTGAGCTCACTGCAAAGGTTGCATCAGCAGCTGACGCAGCAGCGATCAAGAACATCGTCTTCAAGGATGGTGGAACAACGATCGCAACACAGCCTATGAACGGTGTATCTGCAGCAGCAACGGGTCTTACGGTGTCAGTTCCATTGAACTCATCAAAGATTATTGATGCATACGCAGATCTCGATGGTATTGGTACAGGCTTTGCATCAACATCAGTAAATGTTGGGGTCACACTTGATTCATTCAAGTACCGCAACTCAAACGGTGTTGAGTCTACAGACGGCACAGACCGCGCTGGTAATGCAATGTACGCGTACAAGACAAAGCCAACAATTACGAACGCAGCACTTCCATCATCTGTTCTTGCTTCAGGACTTCAGACGATCGGAAAGATCACTATCACTGCTGACGCAGGAGGTACGATCGCATGGCGCAAGATTGTTTGGAACTACGCAACAGCAACTCCAAGCGGAACGGTTACTCTGACAGGCCCAATCCTTACGGATGAGTCTGGAACGACAATCACTGGTTTGGACTTCTCGATCACAGGTGCAGGCAAGATTACCGCTTCATCAACTGCAGGTGCAGCTGATCAGGAGGTATCAGGCTCAAAGACCTACATCTTGAAGGCTACTGTTGGTGGCACAGGCTTGATCGCGGGTGCATCAGTGACGACAAACATTGCTTCATCAGGCATTGGATTCGTTAACTCAGCAGTCGCAGCATCAGTTGGTGCAACAGCAACATTCGTCTGGTCAGATGAGTCAAGCTCACCTCACAGTGAACTTACTATGGACTGGAACAATGATTACCTCGTGAAGAACATCCCAACTGACACTCAGTCACTCACGAAGTAATTAGCGTAAGCTAGCTACTCGGTAGTACTGCAGATTCAGGAAGGAAATCTTCCTAGGTTACGCAAAACTCCCTCTCTCACGAGAGGGAGTTTTGTTTTTCCTCTCTATGCCTCTGGGCATTCCAAGGACTCCGCTTGAAAAAAAGAACCCTTACTCGGAAGAGTAGGGGTTCTTTGTTTTTTCCCACAATACAAGGTCCGACCTTGTACAAAGGTAATTATTTGAATCAATATCCTTTTCCAAGATAAAACATTGGGAAAGTGTAATTGATCAAAAGATCTACGAAAGATTCCTTCCGGGTTGATCTCTCAAGTACCGCAATACAAGGTCGGACCTTGTATTGCGGGGATTTAGCAGTAATCATATTCAAGTGACGTTGAAACAAGAAAGTTCCCAACTTTCTTACCTTGGAAAACAACCCACCATTACAAAGTGGGGTTTTGTTGTACTCCTTTCATTAGTACAAGGTCCGACCTTGTACTATAATTGGTTTAATGAATAGGAAGATATCTTTTGCAGAAGGTGAGTATTATCATATTTATAATCGCGGCGTAGAGAAGCGTGATATTTTTCTCGATAATTCCGATCGAGAGCGTTTTCAAAAGTTGCTCTTTTTGTGTAACGGGAGCAAGCCTATTGTCTATCGTCTTGTACAAGGTCCGACCTTGTATGGCGCAGAGAAAGGGGAGCCTATTGTTGCAATCGGCGCCTATGTGCTCATGCTGAATCATTTTCATCTTCTTCTTAAAGAGACTCGGGCAAATGGCATTACTGAATTTATGCGCAAATTAACAACAGGATACTCGATGTATTTTAATAAAAAGTATACTCGAGTCGGCCCTCTTGTTCAGGGTAAATTCAAGGCGGAGCATGTGGATAATGATGAGTATCTAAAATACCTCTATGCGTATATTCATTTGAACCCCGTAAAGCTTATTGATTCGAAGTGGAAGGAGAATGGAATCACAGACAGAAAGAAGGCCGAGAGATATCTCAAGGATTATCGCTACTCAAGTTATGTTGATTATCTTGGTGAAAAAAGAGAAGAAGATGCAATCCTTGCGCAAAAAGAATTTCCTGGATATTTCGAAGGGGAAAATGAATTCGAGATGTATGTGAAAGATTGGATCAATTATCGCGACGAGATCGAGACTTTAATGGTGGATGTTAAATAAAGCTTTTGTGTATACTCCGTACAAGGTCGGACCTTGTACGGAGCAAGAAAAAACACCCAGGCAAATGCTCGGGTGTTGTGTTTTGTGGAGGGAACTTTGTTGTGATTGCCCTGGGTATCGTCAATCCTCAGTGGAGGGCGTGTTTTGCGGTGCGTTCTTGGATCGCCGCAGTGTATTCCATGAGTGCACGCCCAAACGGGGGAAGTATTGTGAGCTCCTCGTGCCCATCTTCTGCAAGAAGGATGTGCG
>Ga0208374_1000484_pt1 | contig 16704 bp, 9 predicted proteins | sample RifOxyC3_FD_184037 | JGI IMG/M metagenome (GOLD analysis project Ga0208374, IMG submission 184037) | Groundwater microbial communities from Rifle, Colorado - Rifle Oxygen_injection C3 (SPAdes) | ecosystem: Environmental > Aquatic > Deep subsurface > Groundwater | place: Rifle, Colorado, USA...
CTTTTCATATACTGAATGAATTGTTGAATCAATTTCTACTGGTCCAGTCCCAGAGCTAGTAATTTTTTCTGGAACTGATCCAATTCTGGCTCCCTTTTTACCCAAAATAGCCCATGAGCTCCTCCAGCCCACTTGATCAATGTATTTACTACCTAAGGATTTAATCTGATTAATAAGGCTGGTATTACGCGGCGTACCTTCATCTGAAATAGCAATAGCAACTAAATACTTATTGCTAAGCGTATCAAGGAAATTTATATAGTTAGTAATATTTTCTCCACCAGCAAGAGTATTGAAGTATTTATATGCCACATAATTATAAGGCGGTTTATCTTCGAATAGCACTATATGGTGCCCTACTAACGGAGTGGGTACGTAGTTAACATCTCCTTTCGAAATGATTGCAGCCTGTCCATCTATGAAACCAGCTGAGAAAAGATAAAACGGATACTTAACAGAATCCAAAACGCATCCATCACTTTTATATCTAAGATTTGTCATTGCGCTTGTTTGATAACTTAGACTGTCAAAAAGGAAATAGTTCACCTCAGATTTTGCGAATGAAAATGGTAGTGAGTATTCTATTTCTCCTCTTACTTTTGTTCTTCCCCAATACCTTGTATTTTCAATTAAACTAGAAAATTTATACTTAGTTAAAAAAGTAGAGAATTGAGTTTCTGTGTTTATTGAACTGGAGAATGCTCTATCTTTTGAAAGTTGAAAAACAAAACTATTGTTCACCGGTTTTGTTACTGGATTTATGAAACTAATGACCTCTATAACACCATTGTTTACTAGATTACTTAATACTGGTCTGATTGAAGAACTGGCTACATTCATTTCTAATAGTGCTGAATTATCACTCTCGGAAATCTCTTCATACTTATTCTCTGGGTCTAAAAGTACCGTGATACTATGTCTACCAGGTTTATTTTTAATTGAAAATTTAATTTTTAATGAATCTACGAAAAATGGAATTATCCTTCGCCTGATCATTGTACTGATTTCATTATTATAGTTATGCACGATTTTTATTTCTAAAGAATCTCTTTTTACTATGCCTAGGTTATTGTACTTAATTTTTACTTCAACACTATCTACGAAATCAGTTAGTGCAGTTGAATTCGGATTGATTTGGTCACCATTTATTACGTAATTAAGTTTAGGAGGTATTGGAAGAGTTACTAATGGATCTCCAATTAAGGTGTTAGTCAACGAAAATAATTCATACACTCCAGTTGCCCCATAAGTTTGCATCATTTCTACTTTAGCAAGTTTTAATGCTTCTGATACATTATATACAGAATCACTAAGAATTTTTTTGTAGAACATTTTTGGCATCAACAAGGAAGTAGATAAAAAACCCAATGAAGAATTTCCAATATATGATATTGCTTGCCCTTCAGTCCTTACAGTAAATAGTTCAGAAAAAGAATCAATATCAGGTTCAGCATATTTACCAGTCGAACAACCAAAATCTGATATCACTGGATATTTATTGACTTTGTTGACTAATTGTAAAGGGCTAATAATTGAATTGTCCCAAATTTGCGTTCCACTGTGTCCTAAGTATGAGATAAAAATAGCGCCATCATCAATAGCTTTTTGGAAATGTTCGTTGCTATAAGGTCCAAAGTTAGATTGCGGAGAAACAGTTTTGTAAAAATGATTATATGCACCGCCTATAGGAATTTTATTAACATAATTATCTATAACAAACTGATTTGATTCCTTCAAAGAATTGAGTTCTGAAATATTAGTGGAATTTCCGCTTGAAAAGAATAGATACCTTTTATTCCAAGAATCATATTTCTGACTAATGTGACTGACATGTTTCTGCATATACCATTCGAGTTCTTCATTTGTAGTTACAGGTATTCTACCAATATTCATCTGTGGAATATTAGCTCCTGTAGTATCCCAAACCACAAACCAATTATCACTTACCGGGAACCCGTAAGAAGGTACATAATTTATAGCTCTATATTTTACAAGCCCGCTTTTAAATTTATTTCCATAATAATCGTAAGTGGCATCTCCTATTAATGCAACATACTTTGGTTTTGGGAATTTCCAATAAGCGTGTGTTGATATCAGAAATTTTTTTATAGCTTCAGGGTCAAATAGTCCATATGAATATTCATCATATATATCTTGAATATTAATAACAGTTGGATTGATCTTGTAAAAATCTTTAATGTCATTAACATATTCGACAACATTCTGTTGGAATTTACTGTGAGTGATGGCTATGTAATCTGCTTGAGTAGTTGAATTTCTCAACTTTTTGAAAGTTTTTAGATAATTAATTGTTGGGGTTTTAATGTCACTTACTAAAATAAATTTATCAGTTGATGAAATAGTATCTGCTACAACGATTGTACTGCCGACTTTGCCAAGTTCATATTTCTCAAAAGTTTCTCCATATCTCCAAAATGAATAATTAGCTTGAGCAATATTCTGTATAATAAAAATTCTTGGAGCAATATTAGTCAGATACTGAAAAGAAAAATTAAGTCTGTTATTTACTGCTTTTATATATCTCGGGTATTCTACTTCAAACCAATCGAACAAACATGTATTAATAGTCGACTTTGTCTGATGAGAATTAATTTTTAATACGTTATTCTCGTCAAGAAGCATATTGGAATTTAGTTCAACAAATAGCACTGCTTTTTGATATTTATCAATGTAAGACGAATCATAATTTTTACTACCTGAGTTTAGGCTCAATGAAAGCAAATGAGCCTTTGAGTTAATATCTGAAACATAGTCTTGAACCTTCACATAAATAGAAAAGTTTTTATTTGGAAATACTTCACTAACCGAGAAACTCTTTTCTACAGTTCCAACATTTAAATTCCCTTCGTTCCAAGTTTTGTTCTCACTCCAAGTAGGTAGTTCCCTTCTAATCTGAGAATCGCAAGAAAAATCTAACCATGAATTTTTCTCGGAATGAATAATCTCTCTATAATATTTCAGAGTATCTTTTACATTAGTCAGATTTGTTCTGGAAACATTTACTCTTTTACCTTGAGAACTGCTAAAGGCAAGCCAGTAAGACGTTGAATCAGTATATCTTCCCAAGTATTCGTTGTATGGCTCTCCATATTTGCCTAATTCACGGTGCTTACCGCCCATGTTTCTAAGTCCTATAAACTCCACATAATCACCCTGATCAAAGGAGTTATCAGATTCTCCATAAATATATATTGGTATTTCTTTACCTTTTGAATATAACCTGAGACCTTTTGGTGATATTGAACTTGGATAAATACCGTATCTAACTAAATCATCGTAAGTAATTCGATATACGCCATCTTCAGCCACACTCATTTTGAGATATTTTAAGGAATAGTTTATCCAGTTTCCGGTAGTATCGTTTAAAGCGTTTTGGGACATTCCCGATTGAGCATTACTGATAAATGAAAAATTTATGATGGGACTAACGTCTTCTTTTACATCCTTACTTAATATTTTATTAGCCACTCCTTCTTTTCTGTCAAAACTTATTTTTAATTCAATTTCTTTAATTACTGATAACGTTTTTTTGATTTCATCATAACTATATTGGTTAATCGTGAGTTTCATGCAGTATACATCTTTGTACCAAAAGAGACCGTCTATCACCACTGGATTTGGTTTTTTGCTTTCTACTAGATATTCAGGATCAAAGTTATAGATCATTTCATATTTATCATTTGTAATTACTACAGGGTTCATTCCTAAATAATAGTCTTTTAATCTCTCTTCGATGATTCTAGATTCAATTTTGTGGTTTTGACTGAACGGTAACCCGACTATAATAGATTTGGACGGTAAAGCAAAAGCTCCAGGTATACTTTCATCCCAGAACCCCTTCTTATTCTCTTTTGAAATCAAATCTACATCATCAAGTTTTATGCGAAGTAGAATTTCATTAACAGTCTTCTCGTACGATACTAGTCTATATTGGGAATAAAATATTATAGGAAAAAATATTATGAGGATGAGGGCTTTTTTCATTTTCTAACTCGATCTATAATACATTATGGTATAAATCAACCAAACTATTTACGTGTTTTGCAAGTGTATATTTTTCCAAATGTATTTGCCACGTATCATTTGAATAATGCATCACAACATTCCATATCTTTTTAATCGCTCTGTCATATTCTTCTATCTTATTTGATTTTACAATAATTCCGTTTTCCCCATCCACTATCAGTTCAGATGTTGCTCCGAGCCCTGAAGTCACTACAGGCTTTCCACAAATTAAAGATTCGAGCGCCGCTAATCCAAAAGCTTCCCAGCTTTGTACAGGAAATAATAACAGTTTGGAATTCTTAATTAGCCTAACTTTAACTTCATTTTCGACGAAGCCAACATATTCAACATTACTCAAGCCTCTGTATTTTATTTTAATAAATTCTAAATCTCTACCTACTCCCGCAATAACAAACTTCATTTCAGGATTCATCACAGCGAGTTGAAATACTATTTCAATGCCTTTCGACAAAACGATATTACCTAGAAATAAAACGTAACTTCCGTTAGGGTCATAAATAACACTTTTATCAAATTCTAACCCGTTTGGTATTTCAGTAATTTTCGACCGATCAAGCCCAAACTCCAAATACTTGTCAAACAAGAATTTACTAACGGCAATATAACGATCAATTTTTAAGGAATTTTCCAACCATTCTCTAGGCTTTGTTCTATTTATAGTTGTAAGCCAAGTCTTAAGTTTGGAGTTATCATAACAAGCATATTTTATTGCTTTAGAATAACCATTGTTTGTTAAACAATCGCTGCATATTGCACCCGAAGTGTAGAAAAAAGAGTTTGGGCAAATTGGATAAAAATTATGAAGATGAAAAACTTTTTTAACATTGTCGAAAGCTGAATCCGACCAGATATTTTCTCTGAAAAACGGATACGAATTATGTATGTGAATGATATTAGGCTTAAAGGACTCTAACTGCTTTCTGATTATTTCTATTTTCTTTTTTCTATTTAAAAAAAGATTAGTTTTATCAAAATATGATTTATTAAGCAGTTCCTTGTGGCTGATCTCCAGAAGTCGAGTTTCAATTCCCTTAGCTCCTAGAGCATTTATCTCAGAGTTAATTACAGTATCAATTCCGCCTTTTGTCACAGTTGATTCATTAAAGAATAGAATTCTCATTGCACTTGTAATCCAAAATAATTTTCTTAGTTAGGACGCGATAATAAAATTTGGGGATCCCCCAAAAATACCTTCGCCAAACCCGGGGAAACTCTACAATTAATTTGAATAACCACTCAAGGTTAATTTTTCTTATGAATAATGGTGCACGAGTCTTCTCACCGGACAGATATCTAAACCAACCTCCTACATTCATTACTACTTTTGTATTTATCGAATGTCGATTTTCTAAAATCCATTTTTCTTGCCTCCCAGCACCTAATCCTACTAATAATACGTCTGAATTAGACTTATTGATTTTTATTATGACATCTTTATTGTCATAAATATATCCATTATGTACTCCATTAACAGTTATGTTTGGGTATATTATGTTGATTGCTTTAACAATTTTTAGTAGTACACTATCTTTATCACCAAAGAGGAATATCGATTTAGATCTATTATTTAATTCATGTAAAATGTCATTTTGTAAATCTGTACTTGTGATTTTACTATTTGTAAATCCTTTAAAATATTTTAGGTATATATATACCGCTGTTGAATCTGGATAAAGTATAATATCCTTTAGCATATTTTTGTCCAAACTTTCCTCATAAAAGTAATTTGCAACATTGAAATCTAAATATTGAATAGGTTCAGCATAAAACTGATTATTTGTTAAGATATTTTGTATTGTATTTATATTTATATTTTTAACGATCAAGTCAATCATTGGTTAGTTCTTTTTACTAAAGCATTAATTCTTCTTAGTGGGTTAAAATAAAAATAGAAATTAATAGCCCTTCTATTCAATAAAGATAGAATAAGATATTTAAATTTGGTACCAAATGGAGTAATGGATTTACATATTTCACTTAACAATCTGTTTCTGCCAACTTTTACATCTCCATATATTATTTCCCAAATTGCTTTAACATACATTTTTTCTATCGGGACTAAACAAGAATGATCGTTCAAAACTAAAAGCGCGCATTTATTATTGTTCTTAAAACTTTTTAATGGACTAGTTTGCGATAATTTATGCCTTCTAATTCTCATTAAACATTCTCCTATATTAAAAAATTCGGTTTTATTCACAATACGTAGCCATAGTTCGTAATCAGAAGCAACATCATATTTTTGATTATAGCCACCCGCATCTTTTATTAGTTTTGTTTTATACATAACACCCGAATGACAAATAACATCTCTATAAAGAAGCTTTTCTTTGATTTCAATATTCACCAAGGGAACATTAATTCTATTCAGTACTTTCCCTTTTTCATTAATCACTGAGTATACGGTTCCTATGACTCCAACATTATTATTTTTATTGAATAAGTCAAACTGCATTTGAAATTTCTCCGAGGAAGCGATATCGTCATGGTCGATTATTGATGTAAGTTCAGCTTTACATTTTGATAATCCATAATTCAATGCGTTTGCATGCCCTACATGATCTATCAAGTAGTACTCTATCCGATCATCATTAATCGATAAAATTATTTTTTCAGTTTCGTCAACAGAGCCGTCATTTACTATTATAAATTGGAAATCTGAAAGAGTTTGTTTTAATATGCTATCTATCGTGTCTTTAATAAATCGTTGACCATTATAAGTAGTTAAAATGATCGATATTTTCGGTTTATTTATTACTTTCATTTTTGTTTTGAGTACATAATCTCTTTAACTATGTTTAATTTCCGATCGAATCGATTCGTTATACCATCATACATTGCGACTAGTACAATTCTTATCCTTTTCAACTTATAACTATCGAACAGTATTATTTGTATTAGTTCTTTTAGCGTTGTTAATACTATCGATAAATAAGCTGAGATCTCATTTGGATAATGTAGCTTTAGAGTAGCAAAAAAATTTCTTAAGGTGTAATACTTGATCCAATATTGTTGAAATGATTTACGATAAAGCGTTTTTCCCATAAAATGTATACTTATAATTTCACTATCTCCCTCAGCCTTGTGGATAATCTTAGCAGAAGGAATTAACATAATATTTCCGAACTGCCTAAGTCTTAGTGAATATTCCATATCGTCATTATGAATAAAATATTCGTTTTTTGGTAAACCGATACTTTTTACGGCAGCTGTATTAATAAGTGGTCCTACAAATGAAGTCAAATCAATATCTATTTCTGCCTTATATAATATATCGTTAATGTTTATGGCACTTTGTAATGAATAAAGTTTTATAAATCCTTTATTTAAATATCCTCTTTGATCTGCAATCATATTGTTTTTTAAATCAATCACAAGTGGGCAAACAGCAGCATATTTTTTCTTAGAATATTTCAAAAGGGTGTATAATGTCGCGGGAAACGGCATTGAATCATCATCCATACACCAAATCCAATCAAATCCTTTTTCGTATGCTGTTTTAATCCCAGTATGAAAGCCTCCTGCTCCTCCAGTATTCTCTTGTGTAATAAAGATTAAATCTTTCTGTTTTTCTAACCATTCTTCGGTTCCGTCTGTGCTTGAATTATTAATTATTAGTATCTCATCTAAAGATCTTGTTTGTTTCTTCAAAGACTCAATGCACAGTTTTAACAGTTCAATTCTATTATAAGTTACTACAACAGCGCAAATCTTTGACTGACTTGTCACTATACTACTCGAATTATTGTTTTAAATATTTTTAACGAATTCGCAACTACTTGATCCATGTTATAATATTTATATACTCCTAGTCTGCCACAAAACAATACATTTTTTAACATTTTAGTTTCTTCATAATATGCATTAAATAATTTTTTATTCTTTTCCGTATGTACTGGATAATACGGTTCACCTTCCAATTGCGGATATTCTTTCGAAATTGAGGTATAAACTGAACTTTGCTCAGTAAGATATTTGTACTCTGTTACTCTCGTAAATGGTATATCAAAATCTACGTGATTAACTACCGCAGCAAAGTGATAATACTCTCTCTTGTATGTTTCCCACTCAAATCTAATTGATCTATATGGCAATTTCCCATACTTATAATCAAAAAAGTAATCTATCGGTCCGGAGTAAATCATCTTATCATATTCTATTCCATCAACAACAGATTTGTAATCAGTATTCAAAAGTATCTCAATGTTTTTATGCTTCAACATCAGCTCAAACATTTTTGTATAACCTTCTTTCGGCATGAACTGATACTTATCTGTGAAATACCGGCAATCATCATTCGTACGAACCGGAATTCTACCGCAAACTGACGGTGCTAATTCCTTTGGTTCTAAGTTCCACTGTTTCTTTGTATAATTTTTAAAAAACTTCTCAAACAGATCAACGCCTACTTGGTTAACTATTATATCTTCCGAATTCTTTACCGGATAGCGATTCTCGCGGACACTATCATAATACTCGGCTACTTCCTTTTCGCTAGTTAGATTTAATTTATATAACTTATTTAATGTTAGTCGGTTAATGGGAATCGGATACAGTTCCTTTCCAATCTTTGCCAATACTTTGTGCTCGTAAAACCGCCATTCGGTAAACTGAGATAAATAATCAAATACTTCTTTACTGTTTGTATGAAAAATATGCGGACCGTAGCGGTGGACTAGAATTCCATGTTCATCATATTCATCATAAGCGTTGCCGCCAATATGATTACGTTTTTCTACAACTAAAACTTTCTTGTTGAGCTGAGAAGCAATCCGTTCAGCCATTACAGCTCCGGCAAACCCGGCTCCTACTATGAAGTAATCATACTTCAAATTTCGTTATTCCCTTCAATCCTTAATCTTCTTTGAGCGAAGTATATCATTAATAAGGTTACAATTACTTCTGTCATCAAAACAGAGATTGCTGTTCCAATCGCAAGTAATTTTGGAACCATAATGAATGATAATATTAAATTGAATATTCCCGCTATAAAAACAGTAAAACTAAACTCTCTGCTTCCATTAAGATTTAGCAAAATTTGTATTCCAAAAAAATTGCTTAATAATATAACAAATGGCAAGAAAGAAATTATCTTAACGAGAATTAATGAATTAACGAATTCTTTTCCAAGAAGTAATAACGAAATTGGTTCAGCAAATAATAGTAGTGAAAGTGAAACTATGAAGCCAATTATACCAATTGGCAAAAAACTCTTCTTAATAAACTCTATTGCTTTCTCTCGCGACTGTGAAAAAAGATGAGCCAAATGAGGATAGAAGCCTTGAGTAATTGGGGATAGAATACCTTGTATTGCTATCCTAATTTTATCAGCAGCCGCCCAATAGCCAACTATTGTAGGTGATGCAAATAATCCTAAAATAAAAGTATTTGAAGACGTGTAAAGGTTGATAGAAGCATTGGAAATAAACATTACGCTTCCCTCCTTCAAAACACTAAAAAAAGTAGTTCCGTTAAAAGGTTGGTTTTTCCTTAAATTCTTTATAACAAATAGAAATGCATAAACCTTATAATCGGTGACAGTGTGAACTAACACAAAAATCAAGATGACTGTGGTTATCCTTACACAAAAAGTAACCCAAGTGATTACTGACATTTTTCCTACACCTTGAAAGTACCACTGAGGTAGAAGCATAGTGCCTAGTACTGATAAATAGCTAACTAAGCATAATTCTTTTTCAGAATTTAAAACCGGGACAAATAATATTGTGAGTAAGAAAAGTATGCTTGAAAGGATAAATAATATAGCTTTAATTGTATAGACCGAGAACAGAATTTCTGTAATCCGGTTTGGATTATCTCGATTAATGGAAATTGATCTTGTTGCAGAAAAGTTAAAGCCGAAATCGGTTAGTAATGTGAAGTAATTAACAAATGCGGCAACAAAACTGACAAGCCCAAATTTTTCAACTCCTAATACACGAACAACATATGGAATGGTTAAAAGTGGAAAAGCATAATTCATTAATTGTAAAAATGAAAAAGCAGTAATGTTCTTAAACAAAACACGGTTAGAATTTGTATTCTGTTTTACATCCAAACTCGTCACCCACAATTGATTTTCATTTAAGAATCATCATCTGTTTAACAATCCTTTTATTGCCAGAAATAAGCTGGTAGAAATAAACGCCGCTACTAAATTTTGAACCATCTAATTCAACTTCATATTTTTTATTCTGTAGAGCTAATCCGTTAAACACTTCCGAAATTAATTGTCCTAGTTGGTTAAAAATTCTCAAAGAAACAATCCCTTCTCTATCCACTATGAAACTAATTTTCGTTTTGGGATTAAATGGATTTGGGTAATTCTGCTCAAGAACTAATTTTTCATCGAGGTCATTTATTTCAACGTTTTTAACATCGCTATATTCATACTTACCATCAAAATCTATTTGCTTTAGTCTGTATGAGTAAATACTGTTTTGATAAATATTATCCACGAATGAATAATCCTTAGGCGAATTGCTGTTGCCGTGCCCTTGAACGAAGCCGAGCTTCGCCCAGCTTTCAGCGTTCAGATTTTGGCTCTCAACTGAAGGCTGATTGCCCGCTTCGACTCGTCGAAGGCGAGACGAGCTAATTGCTAATCGCTCTATTTCAAAACCGTAATTGTTTACTTCTGTTGCAGTTTCCCAATTCAGCTTAATTACATTCCCATCTCTTGAAATATTAAACTCAGTAAGCTCAACTGGAAGTGCCGTAACATCCTCAACCCATACAGCGTAGCTTCTTGATGGAATTTTAATATTTACTCTACCACCAGACACAGTTAATGTTGATAGAGTCGCGTTTCCAATTTGATCTCCTAAAGTAGCGCTTTCAGGTAAGGATGATGTATTAACACCAATCCAGCAATCAAGTGCTGTTCCGGCAAAATTAATTGCAACTATTACATCCTTACCGGAGTTCGCTCCCCGCAACTGATAAATTAATGAAGTTGTTGCACCACCGGTGGTAAAAACCGGATTATAGGAAGTTGAAGTACTTGTTAAATAATCTCTTGAACTTGCCCCATATATATAATTTTTGTGAACTTCTATAAGTTTATCAATTTTTGTGTGAAGATTTGTATTCGAAAAACTTGTAACATTATAATAATCCGGATAGAACACGCACGGAATACCAATTTGATTATTTGTTAAAATGTAAGCATAAGCCAATATCGGATCATTCTGAATTGCCTGCCCCTCATCTCTAAAATCATGATTATTTAGAAATGTAACCGCGTTCGATCCGCTCATAGAACCGCCATCTACCAACCCTGAGCTAAAGACATTGCGGACATCATTACCGTAAGAATCACACGCGTCTTTAAGTGCTTGCCTCAAGGCAAAATCAAAAAGCCGGACTTGTATTGCGGAGGAAGTTCCGGCATTCATGTAAGTATAAACTTGCTGAATCCAATACTTTAGATTGTTGACGCCGCTGTCATAAAACTCACCAACAACCATTCCCGGATCAATTGAATTATCATGTAGATTATCAAGCAAGTCTCCAACAAATTCGTACGGGAAATGTTTTACGGCATCCATTCTTAAGCCCCTAATGCCAACATCATTCCAGAGCCAACGTGTCCAATCAAACAATGCGGTTTTTGTACTAGCAATGCTCTGATCGTAATCATAAAAAAACCAGAGCCAGTCCCAATCGCCATCTAGTTTAGTTGTATTTGTGTTGTTCGGTTTGAAATTTTCAAAGTTCATTCCTCCTTGTCCGCTAGGTAAACTATTAAAATTGGTATAAGTTTGATATTGCAATTCACTGGCAATATCTGCGCCTCTAGCACCCGCCCAAATTCCATATGGTCTCACATCCGAATAATCGCTTGAACCTCTTTTGCTTATATAAATAAAAATTGTATCGCCCGCAGAATTATAATCCGAAGATGCTAAATTTAGATGAAACTCGTCGGTTCCACACGAAGTGCCATTTTCTATAGTTGCGTTAAAATTTCTGCCTAAGGAGATATTATTATTCCCTTGAGAGCAATCACCACCCCCATTTGGCTCCACCTCAGTTGTATCGTCTAGACTTTGCCAACCCTTTGCATTTGTTTCCGTGTAAATATTGTAAAGGTAGCCGTTAAATCTAGTATTGCCGGAAGCAGAACTAAACTTGAAATAATAATCGCCCGCACCATTTCCTGTCGAGCCACCGATAGGCAAAATAATTCTCATTCTATCATAAGGGAATGGATTATATCCAGCATTTACTCTGTCATTACTATAATTACTTACGTAAGTTTTTAACGCTGAGTTCTGTTCAGCGCTTCCACCATCTCTATGATTATAAACAACGTCCGCAACAGCTTTCAAACCCACAGCATTAAACTGAGTGATAAGGTCATTAACATTTGTTCTGGTGCCAAATCCGGTAGCCCCGCCACCATATTCTCCAAGATCGTATAAGTCTTTGGGGTCATATCCATTGCTGGAATTTCCGAAACTTGCTCTTGATAGTGGTGGAAGCCAGATGTAAGTAAAGCCGGCATTTTTCAACGCAGTAGCTTTAGTTCTAATTGTATCCGCCCAATTATAACCGGCGGTAGTTTTGGGATAATCCCAATACCAGCCTTGCATCATAAAATCTTGAGTGAATATTTTATTGGTAATGCCTAAGTAATAAACTAAAATTATACATGTAGTAAGTAGTTTGTATATCCTCATTACTTTCTATATTGGTTAAGGATGTGAAAAAATAATTTAAAAAGGCGGCTCTTGTAACCGTCCTTTAATGTGAAATTTGACACTATTTGATGAGCAACATTTTCTTAGTCTGAACAAAACCATGTCCTGAGTGTAGCGAAGGATCTCCGGCTTGCAATCTGTAAAAATATATTCCGCTTGGTATCTCTCGACTGCGCTCGAGATGACGCGCGTTAAATGTAACTTGGTAATTGCCATGTTGTTTATATTCATCCACAAGAGTTGCTATTTCCCGTCCTAGCACATCATAAACTGTTAGCATTACATGAACAGAAGCCTCCCCTGTGGGGAGTGGGGCTATCGTGTAGCTTATCGTCGTCTCCGGATTAAACGGATTAGGATAATTCTGCTGAACAGAAAAATTTGTAGGAGATTCTAATTCAACTTCAATAATATGCGAATATTCAAACTTGCCATCAAAATCAATCTGTTTTAATCTGTATTGAAATTTAGTACTTCCGGTTGGTGTATCTGTTAATGAATAATTCTTTGGAGAATTACTGTTTCCATGTCCTTGCACAAATGCAATCTTTTCCCACGTCATGCCGAGCGAAGTCGAGGCACGTTCTACACTAAACCCGTAGTTATTTACTTCAGTAGCTGTTTGCCAGTTTAATTGTACCTTATCATTGTTAATCAATGCCGTGAAAGAAGTTAGTTCAACTGGAAGAGAGGCATCCGTAGTAAATGTAGCCACATAATCTGCGCCCCCGTTACTCAACCAAGAATCACCTTGTGAACTGCCCCAGCTTTTAGCATAAACATGTAATTGATATGTGGTGCTTGCAGAAAGACCGGCAAGAATATCATCACTACCTGACCATAAACCTTGATAATCATTGCCTCCTAAAAATGTTTGAGTCCAAACATTCTCAGTTGCGCTTTTAATAGTCGTTGAGCCATCCGCACTTTTTACAAGCCAGAAAAATGAACCTCCTGTTCTATCTTGATTATCGCTCCAGTATTTCATATCAGCACCAGTAATCACAAGTGAAGTCACAGTACCAAAATTAAGCCCATGCAATTGGGTCCCAAAACTGGGGTCTGAACCAATCCAATAATAACTATTGCCTGTACTGTTTTTGTTAATTATTACATAATCACTATACCAGCCTGTATTTGCTGATACTGAAATCGTCAATAGAAAGAAAATAATAGCTACTTTTTTCATTGCCTCTCCTTCAATGAAATGGTGATTGAATTATTTACATGATTAAATTAGTGAATCACAAGCAAAAAGAACATAAGTGTCCCATTATTATTCACACATATAATTTTTTATCAGACAGATACTCTAATGACCACTGCAAATAATCTCCCTTGCACAGTTTTTCTTATAAAATTATATTCATTCCAAGTTTTTCACTATTAAATCACACCATAAACAAAATAGAGATGCTTTATTAATTCTCTCAATCGCAGAATACTTTTTTTGGTCGTACTGATTTTCCAGACTTTTTTAGCCGGGAAAATCTTCTCTCAATCTCAGCTTGATAGTCTTGAAATATATAATCCTTATTCTTCTGTAGACCGTATTAGAAAAATCATCAACGATAATTTCTCCATTCTTAGCAGCGCGAATAAAGCACAAATTGAAGCGTATCAAAATTCAATGTTGGAAGATCAAAAAGGGAATAATTTTTCCGGTGCCGGTGAGAAACTAATTGATATAGGTGATATTTACTTCAAATCCGGTATTTATACCAACGCACTTCAATCTTATTACAAAGCTCTAAATCAATATGAAACTAACGGCGATTCCATTAATGCTGCTCTTGTAAAACTTAAACTTGCACGTACTTATTATTTTGCAGATTTGGTCCCGGCACAAGATTTTTATTCAAACGCCTACCAAGTTCTAAAAACTTCTAATGATAAAAAGATTTTGGCGCTCGCTTATTATGTAGGCGGACTTATTGAATCGAACCAAAATAAAAAATCCGAATTGTTCGGAAAAGCATTGGTTATTCAAACCGCTTTAGTTAAAAAATATCCACATGATAAAAAGCTAAAAGCAACTTTAGCAACGATTCTAAACTCTAACAATAAAGTTGAACAAGCTATTTCAATTGCAGAAGAAATTGGGAATAATTGGCTTCAGATTGTGTATTTGAACAACTATGGCTTTGATAAAGTGAAGTCTGGTAAGTACGATGAAGCGTTAAAAATCTTTCAGAGGTCTTTGCGGCTTTGCAAAACTGAAAGAAATAAAACGATGTTAAGAAATATCTACGATAATATTGCTAGGATTTATAGACTTAAGCGGCTGAATACCAGCAATTGATGCATTATGTTGAAGAAAACCTATTCACTGAACGGTTTTCATTTCAGGTTTCGGAATTCAAAGTAAAGTATGATTTAGAGAAGAAAGAAATTGAAAATACACTTTTAGCTAAAAATATAGCTATACAGAAGAATCTTAACTACGTTCTCATTGTGTCGGTTTCTGTCATTTCAATAATTCTTTTAATCGTATTTATGAGTAAAAAGAGATTGAAGTTTGCTTACGCTTTACTAGATGAACAAAACCAAGAGATATCTTCTAAAAAAATTGAACTGGAAGAGATAAACAAAGTACTTCATGAGAATGAATACAACCTTAAAGAAGCTCAAGCTACCGCTAGTTTGGCTAATTGGGAGTTAGATTCGCTGAACAACAAGCTTCTTTTTTCAGATCAATTTCTTCAAATCTTTGAATCAACTGCGGACAAAGCTGAAAATGATTTCAAACGGTTAATCGACGAGCAGATTCATTCCGAGGACAAAATTGCCGTGGTAAATTTTTTCTTCGGAACAAACAATAAAGCAACAAAAGAGGTAATTGAATTTAGAATTACTAAAAACAACATTACAAAATGGATTAAAGCCCAAAAGGTTTCACTGATTGATGAAGCTGCTGATAAGATTAGGAATTTCGGGACGGTTCAGGATATTACCGAAGCTAAAGAAAAAGAAAAAATAAAAATTGAAATAGCGGCTCAACAATCTTTTTCCAGGCAATTAATTCAATCGCAAGAAGAAGAACGCAAGCGAATTGCCGGAGAGTTACATGATAGTTTAGGACAGGATATTTTGTTAATCAAAAATAGAGTTCTGCTCGGTTTGCAAAATGAAGAGATAGATCGCAACTCGCTGAACCAATTAAACGAAATCAATAAGTCGGTATCATCCGTACTTAATTCAATTAGAGAAATCGCTTTTAATCTCAGACCGGCTCATTTGGAGAGGCTTGGATTAACGGAAACAATATCCACGGTTATTAAAAAGTTTGAGCAAGTGAGTTCAATAAGAATAACTTCTCATATTGATGATATAGACGGCGTACTCGAAACTGAAAATGAAATTAACCTTTTCAGAATTGTTCAGGAATCTATTAACAATATAATTAAGCATTCGAATGCTAATGAAGCTTTCATTGAAATTATTAAAGGTGCAGAAGAAATTAGATTAACAATTAGTGATAACGGGAAAGGATTCGATGTTGATTCTATCAACGAAAAAGCTTCTGGTTTTGGTCTAAGAAATATTTATAATAGAATTCAGATACTTAGTGGAAAGATTGAAATGAAATCTGGATATTTAGAAGGTACTCGTTTAGAAATTACAATTCCTTTTGTAGGCAATGAATAAAAAACTTAGAATAATTATTGCAGATGATCATCCCCTTTTTAGCCAGGGTGTAATCCAAGTTTTATCTACAAGAAAAAATTTGGAAGTAATTGGACAAGCTGAAAATGGTAAATCAGCTTTAGAACTAATCCGGCGGGAAATACCTGATATTGCTATTCTCGATGTTCAGATGCCGGAAATGGATGGTTTTGAAGTAGCTAAGATTGTTAGACACGAAAAGCTTTCTACAAAAATTATCTTCCTAACTATGTTTAACCAGGAATCATTCATTAGGAAAGTTTTTGAAATCGGTGTAAAGGGATAC
>Ga0208374_1000486_pt1 | contig 16650 bp, 17 predicted proteins | sample RifOxyC3_FD_184037 | JGI IMG/M metagenome (GOLD analysis project Ga0208374, IMG submission 184037) | Groundwater microbial communities from Rifle, Colorado - Rifle Oxygen_injection C3 (SPAdes) | ecosystem: Environmental > Aquatic > Deep subsurface > Groundwater | place: Rifle, Colorado, USA...
CGCGTGGAGGAAATACTCCAACAAATGCGCCTCATAGCTCAGCAAGCAATCCTCCACACCCTCCCAAATTCGCCAAGAAAACGATCCCACAAACCATCCTAAACAGGCCTTATCTTAGTGCCATTCGTGTCTGTCCCTTTAAATCTCGGCTCCGTGGTGAGGAGCGTGGTGTCTGTCCCTTGACATCCCATGATAAGGTAACAGCATGACATTAATGGATTGGTTGCGAAAATTGGGAATCATCCGGTTCGGGACAAAGTCCGGCACTTACACAAGCGCCAGGGATATGCCGCCGGAATTTCTCATGGATGGTGTTTACAATGCCGAGAAAGATCTTGTCACAAAAGATGATCTGAAGAAGGTTTCGTCTGCCATTAAGGGATCGCCTGCGGCTTGTAAGAGCGAAGCGAAGATTGATAAATAATCGCTTTCAGGCGGCACGGGCCCACGCCCGCGGTGAACCGGGCTGACGGATGTCGGGGACAGGCGAAATAACTTCCGGGGTTGGCGCCGTTGCTTGTCCTGCGTAGCCCTTGGGGAGCCCGCGTTAACTGGAGCTTGGTGTCTGTCCCTTGAAGTCCCACACCCACCGGTGGGTGGATGAAGGAAAGGTCGCAAATCAGGCCGTGAACCCAACGCCAAGTCATTCGAAATGCAGATCAAATGTAGATGTTGCGATGTGACATTGATAGCATTGCGATGTGAAACGGATGCCCACGTGAAGAGGGGGTAAAAATGAAGCCGTTGATGTCGGGACGCGTCGAACGACTGAACCGCTGGAACCCGTTCTACCTGTTGAGTGCATGCTGTATGCTGCTTGGCTGCTACCTGGTCACGGTCGCACTGCATCCCAGTCCGGAACACCTGGACCGGCTTCTCCTGGTACTGGGCACGCTCAACCTCTACGAGTTCATGCTCATCGGCCTGGGCATCCTCCTCTTTCGCACGCGACCGGCCCTGCGGGACTGGCAAACACTGCTGCTGGTGGAGATTCTCTTCCTTGTCGACGGCGCCTATCTCAATGCGCAGTCCGTGGCAGCCGACCCGGTTATGGGCGGAATGGTATCGGGCCTCATTCTCCTGTTCGGTCTGGCAAAGACAGCCCTGATTCTCTACTTCCTCAAACTCCGCTGGACCTGGCGATGGCTGGGTTCGGTGGCGGCAACACTTACGTTCCTGTTTTTGACGCCGGGCGTCTTCGCCTGGTTGCTGATGCACCGGTATTCCGCGGACGGCGGCTTGCCGCCGGTAGCACTGTACGCCGCCTGGTGGGTGTTCGCGGCAATCATAAGCCTGTTGCCCGTGGCGTCGGATTCGCCGACAGCAGCCGGATACGACAGGACGGGATCCGCGCAGATGAGGATCAAGGCTGCCCTGCTGCTTTTCCCGCTGTGTTCCGTGTTCATCCACCTGCTCCTCGCCTTCCCTTTGTTTGACCGGCCCTTCCAGGTTTGCGCCTTGTCGCCGGTTATTGTCGGGTACGGTTTCTTTTACCTGCGGTGGGAGCGGAAGCTTCCCGGGGAGGCACGATCACCGAAGACAGTGTTGCTGGTCGGCATGGCGGCAATCCTGTTGTCGCTCTGGGTGCCAAAGGTCCTGGTGTTTCCGGTGGGCCGGTTGCCGGTGCTGATCGCTCCGTTTCGGCTGACCCTGCTGGCCGTGGCGGTGTTGTACGCCCTGGCTGCCTGGCAGTACAGGCGATGGGTTCATGGCGTCTGTTCCCTGGGTTGCATCGTGGCGCTTTCAGCCGGTCATACGCCGGGAGCGGCGCTGCGAACCATCGAACGCCTTGCAAGGCGTACCAGGACCCTTTTACCGGAAGGCGCGTTGGAATGGGGTTGGTGTGCGATCATCGTTGCATTCCTGTTGTTGGTGGCCGGCTGGTGGTTCAGCCTGCGCAAAACGCAGGATGATGACCCTGACGAAACTCCGGCGTCCGGGGAACGGGTTCGCTGGGCAGAACGATTCGCAACCCTCATCAAACCGGCCTTGATAATACTGCTGTTCCTGGCGCTGGTAGCGGCCGTGGTGGTCCCGTCGTTTGTCCGTGCAAGAAACACCGCGGAACAGAACGCGTGTATCGGTAACCTGCGGCAAATCGATTCAGCCAAAGAACAGTGGGCCATGGCGCACCGGATCCCGGAGGGTGCCGAGGTCAACACGACCGCGGTGAATCAATATATAAAGGGTAACACGACCCCACGTTGTCCCGGCGGCGGAACCTACCACTACAACCGGATAGGCCGTGACCCGGATTGTACGGCGGACGACATTACCTCACACAGTTTTGCGGGTTGAGTACCATGCTTGTCTGTCCATGAGTTTTTCCACTGTGAATGTTGCTGATAAATGTCAAAAGTAAAGATGCGTCCCCGATAGGTACTGAGTTATCCGCCAAAATGCGAATGGCTGGTCATTACTTGACAATACTTGACAGTCCGGTGTGGAGAGAATACAGTCAGCCGCATGAACAAATCCCTTAATCTGATCCGGTTGGAAGACGCCCTGATACGGGCGGGTATGAATCAGTCGGCCCTGGCGGCGAAACTGGGGGTGTCGCGGGAGGCGGTGTCGAACTGGTTCCGGGGAGAGTCTTTTCCGCAGCCCGATAAGCTGGTGCGCATCGGCATGGCTGTGGGGCTTGGTTTTGACGAGCTGGTTGTCATACCGCCGCCCGCGCCGGAGACGGTCCCAGTCGTGACCTTCCGCAAGAAGGGCAATCGAAAGACGCGCGACGAGCATCTGGACCATGCGCGAGAGACGGGCGAACTGCTGAAACGGTTGGTGCCTTACCTGCCGGAGCAGGATCTTACGCAACCCCCAATCCTGAAAGACCCCTGCAACGACTATGCCTACATTCAACGGGTGGCGGCCCTGACGCGCAAGGAGATGGGGCTTGAGCGCAAGAAGGTGGTCAAGGTCATCGATTTGATAGGCAAGTTCAACGAACTCCACGCCGTCGTAGTACCGGTACTATGGGGTGCCCGAGAACAGCACGGGAACGCACTGAATGTCTATCTACCCGACTCGCGTACGCTCTGGATATTCCTGAACCTCGACAGCAACGCCATTGACTTCAAGTTCTGGATGGCGCACGAGCTGGGGCATGCGCTGGCGCCGGCCTATGGCGGGGAGGATGGCGAAGATTTTGCCGACGGGTTCGCCCAGGCTTTCCTGTACCCTAAAACCCACGTAGAAGGGCTATGGCCTGACTTGGTGCGCGAACAAACGGTCGCAAACCGTATTGAGCGGATTCGCGATGAGGCGCGCGAGCATATGATTTCGCCATACACGATCCGGTTGGCTGTCGAGGCGTGGGAGAAAGCCGCGGACCGGGCGTCGGTCGACCTCGGTTTGTCAACCACCTTCATGGCGGGCGTCAAGAACTTCGGAAAAGACTACAAGACGATCGTGGAGGCATTGGCGGGGAAAGCGGTTCCCGATCCCGGAGACTATGTCCGGATCGGGCGCGAAGCTTTCGAAAGTTCGTTTTTTGAGGCATTGGCGCGGTACTGTCGTAAGACATCCGGAGCGGAACACTATATCCACCGCATCCTCGGGTTACCCCTGGCGGACGCGAAAGCGCTGGTGGGGGAACTGACGAAATGATGGCGCCACGGGTAATCCTCCTCGACAGCAACGCCTATTTCAGGTTGGCGAGGACGATTCATCCGCTCCTGTCCGGAACATTCGGTGAGCCCCCGCCGTACGCTCTCCGCGTGCTCAAGGTACTTGACGAAGAGTACCTGTCGAGCGTCCGGCTGAGGAGTAAGTTCGAGTGGGTCAACCGGCCCGAATATCGAGCGGACCGAGCGGCGAATTGCTACATCGCAATGGGCAAACCGGCAACGCAGGTCGAAGCGGCCTTCAGCTACCTGGAGCAACATGCACGGGAGAACGGATTCGATCTTGCGCCCGAGGATATACGTGCGCTTGCCGTTGGATTGGCGCGGGGTTTCCCCGTCGTGACAGATGACAAGGGAATGGTGCGGGTTGCAAAGGCCTTTGACGTGGAACCCTGGAGCGTCGTTAAACTGCTCAAGGTCATGGTCACAGAGAGACGGATCGAAGCGGCCAAGGTGGACGAGTTGCTGCAATACCTTGACCACGAGAACGATCTGCCTATGTCGAAGCCTGAGTTGAAGAATCTTTACGTGGAGTATTTTGGTCGGAGTTGTCCCCTGTAGGTAGATAGATGGATCTTCGTTCCATCATCTCCACCCCTCCCGTCCCCCGCTGAACACTCTTCTAATCTGAACACTGAACACTTCCCCTTCATCCTCCCCACATGACTCCTTGCGGACCGCTGCGGATTGCGATATAGCTTTGACCTATGATTCTGGGGAAGCATATCCGGAAACCATACCCCACCGGTGGGCAGATGATGGAAGGGTTGCGTGTGGGGACGTGAACCCAACGCTAAGTCAGAAGAAATGCAGTTCAAATGTATGATGTTACGATGTGACCCTGATGACCCCTAACTGCCAAACCTGGAACCTTTCAGAAATCTGTTTCTGTAAGTCGAGAGAACTACCATGCCACGCCTGAGATTTCGCTTGCCAGACAGGGAGACCATTCGCCGATCGCCTAACGGTCTCCAAATGCTGGAAACCATCGAGAACGACTTCCCGGAAAAGAACATCCTAATCACAGGCTGTCCAGGAAGCGGCAAGACCACGGTCTCCATCCATCGTTTCATTCATCAAGTCCTACGCCCCAACCCGCGGCGCATTCAACTCCTCACATTCGGGCGCTTGCTCAACGAGGCAATCGCCGACACACTCCGCCATGAGGGTGTCGATCATCCCAGCATCAACACACTCTGCAGATGGTATTCGCGGCTCACCGGGGGCGAATGGTTCTATGCTGATGGGAACACCAACCTCCCCACTGCTGCGGCCATCTTGGCGCGCCTGCAGCCAATACTGGCCGCATCCCCCTTGGACGAACTCATCATCGACGAAGGCCAGGATGTTCACATCAAGGGGTTCCAATCTCTGCCACATCTCGCCACCAAGTTCACCGTCGGCGGGGACGGTGCGCAACCCGTATACGATAGAGGCGTTCAGGACGTTGACCAGATCGAGAGGTCACTGATCAATGACATCGGCGGGGGGATCCGTTACTGCCCCCTGGAGTACATCTACAGGACATCCTGCGTTGCCTACGACTTCCACCGTCGCTTTGCGCCGGACGTCCCATCAGCAAACGAACCCGCCATCCTGGACATCTTGCGCGGTTTCAACCCAGGCGAGGAGGATGACAAGCCACGTATCTACACATACAACGACGACGCCCACTTCCGCCAACGCGTCGCTCAGATCTTGGATCAGGCCATACTCGGGGAGGACAGCCTTGTTGCGATCCTCGTCCCCAACAAGGCCGATGTTGACCACATGGCAGGCGTCGTCAGAAGCATCCAGCACAACGGGGCACCGCGCCGATGCTCCATCTACTACTATGGCGAGACGCCGCGCGCCCAAGTCGAGAACATCCTCATTACAACATTCAAGTCTGCGAAAGGGATGGAATTCGAAACGGTTATCATTCCGAAACTACCGGACCACACTGAGATGAACTGGCCAGATGTCGGGCCGCAGAATTCCGCGCAAGCCAGACAGTCCAAGAATTGGCGTCGCCAGTGCCTGGTCGCATGTACCCGCGCGAGAAGCCGCCTCCACATCTTCTGCCACGGCGGCCTACACCCGATTCTTCGCCCAGAAAACTTCCCGGCAAACAAGTATGTTATGCGGGATCTGGCGGCGCCACCGCAACAGCACAACCCACTTCCATTCTGACGAGAAAGAGAGGTCGATATGGCCGCAGGTAAAAGGAAAACAAGCTCGGACACGACATACCCGATGCAGCGGAAGAAGTCCCCGTCAAAGCCTGGAAGCCATAAGAAGAAGCAGACCACCGCCGAGGATTCCGCCACTCACACTCCCGAACTCCCTCTCACAACCGCTGTCAGAGAGAAGTCCGAACCTACGCCGCCGACGTCCAAGCCAACGCATGAAGCACCAGTGACCGCGACGTCTGTGCCGCCCAGGTACTTCCTGCAGCTCGAAAAGGGCAATCTCCTTACCTATTTTATCGCGGGCCTGCTCTACCCGCCGGGTTGGGACACAACAACAAACGGCAGGCGTGCGCAACGGGCCACTGACATCCAATCCAGGACGCCGGACCAACTTCTCCTTACCCCCTCATTCACTCAAGATGCCGATGACAAACAAGTCCTTGCAGAGATAGTCCTTTCCCCCGCTGAGTGTTCGGCACTGCAACCGGTCGGCGAAGGGTTTCTTATGCAAGACGCTCTTCCGGTGTCTCGCGTGGTTCGAATATGGACAAAGAATGAGGATACTGCCGACAACCTGCTTTCCAGCGCACGCTCGTACTCCGACATACTCTTTCCGTCATCCCTTCTAAGTCCAACCCCCTGCGACTTCCCACCTCCCAGGCCAGCCCCTGACCCTTCTGGGGGGGCGAACACCAACACAACGCCGGAAATGCAGGCTAAGAAGGCTAAGTACGACCGCACACTGGGAATGCTGGCGTACATGCGAAACACCGAACGCTACTTTACGCAGCAGACTCACAGATACCGCGACCTTGCGGCCAACTACCTCGCGACGCTCTCGCGCCTCAACACTGAAATACAGCCTTTGGAGCCGTCGCCCGAAAGTGCAAAAGCTGCCGACTTCTACATCGAACTGCTGTCTGGCCGTCCCCGTGATCCGTTCTTTGCTAGCCTTCTTGAAGTCATCACGAGTGACGGAGGTTTCGACAAAGCGACAGTCCAGGAAATCGTGGCCGCCTATGGCCAGCGCCACGACGAACAGACGGCCAAGGCAGCGAACGCCGCTTTCGACGAACTGTTCGACGACAACTTCAAGGTCTGCGTCCAGCATTTGCAGGCGCACTCGAAACTGTGGAATCTCACCGTTCTGGCAGTCCTGTACCGCTTCCGTAAGAAGGACGGCGAAAACAAGATCATCGTAAAGCAGATTTTCCCCAGCGTGATCGCCGATCCGAAGAAGGCCGAGATCATTCTCGCCCTCCTGGGGATGTACTACGGCTACACGTCGCTGCCAAAGGACGAAGAGGTGTCTTCACTCGACCGCGACCTTGCGGCATTCATTGGCCCATCGCACCCGATCAAGTTCGACATCGAGAGCCTCCTCGATCGCCATGTCATCGAGACGGCCTACCGCTTCACCTTCCAAGTCACAAAGACAAGCGACGGGTTCGATTACCTCCCCAAGGAAACCGCATCAACAGCCCGCAGAGAAACCATAGAGCCCAGCAGTCCACGTCTTCGCGCGAAAACATTCACGCTCATGGGTACACCCATCCGCGTCGTGGAAGTGGTGGACCCCGTCGAATCGCTCATCAACCTAATCCGAGAAACGTACCCGAAGAATCGTTCGACTGGTTACTTGGCATTCTTCGCCGCCGCACGCTGGCCTATGGCCATCATTCGCCTTAACTTCACTCGCGAGAAGGGCTTGGATCTCGACGTGGATACGGAAGAAGTGATCCGCACACTACACACGCTAAAGCCAGCGGAACTGGATGAAGCCAAGTCCTGTGTTGAGTTGGACCGCTCACTGACGAACAGGGGAAACAGAGGATGACGATCGAAGAATTCCGGAACCGGTTACTCAACTGCCAGACACTGGCGGACTGCAACGAGTTCATCCGGGGATCCTTCGCCGAGATCAGCCTCCTGTTCTACGACGTTTCCCGCGAGGAAATGCCGACTGTCCGGACAGACCAGAAGCGCACCTTTGATGAGTTCATGGCGTCCGAGCCCATGAACAGCGTCTGCCGGGGCGAGATCTCCTGCCCCGACGCTATCACGGGGCTCCTCATCCTCTTCGGCTCGTTCTTTGAGCGTGCCCAGACATCCTCACAGATCATGGGGATCATCCAGGTACCGTCATTCCCGGAACGTATGAAGTTCTTGCTCCACGCGATTTACCGTTACCGCGACATCAGGGACCCCGCACAATACATGTCCCGGTTCCCGGATGTCATGGGAGACCTCCTCCGAACAGACTCGCCGGCCGCGCAAGCATTGCTCCCGGAGTACTTCGCCACCGGTTTTCTCACCACGCTCCCGGTCGATCCGGGAAGGGCAGCGGCATTCCGGGATCTGTTCACAGATCCGCAGAACCAGGCGCGGTATCCCGCGCTGGCGCAGCCCACAATGCTCCGCCTCTACGGAATGCCACCTCAGGTCCTCGAAGGCGAGCGCGCTCAACTCAACATCCACGTCGTCGAGGCGATCTACGATCTCGCCTGCCATTACATCAGCCCGCCTGCGCCACCAGATCCCGCCGCAGGAGAGGCCGAGCTAGGCCCGAGCCGGCGCGACATAACCCTCCCTCGATACCTCAACACGCTCATCTTCGGGCCGGGCGGATTAGCGGGACCCACGCCCATGGGAATGAGACTCAGAGAGGGACTGCACGCCGACGAAGCTCAACAGCGCGCATATCTCGCCCGGTACTTCCCGAAGAGCTTCGCCGAAAGCTACGCCATATTCCGGTCACTCTTCACGAACCGTCATGTCGCTCAGGCCATCCCAAAGAAGCGAGGGGTTCTGGCGGTGCTGAACATCGGCTCGGGAACAGGAGGAGACACCATTGGCCTGCTTGAAGCGATTGCCGACACTGGACACACACCCAATCGCATTGATGTGTACTCAGTCGAGGGAAATGCCTTCGCGCTCAATTACCAACGGCAGATCATAGATGCCGTCATTGCCGAGCGGCATCTTCCTGCCCGCCTCCTACAGCACCAAGTGGCATTCCCCACGACTCGCTCTGGCTTTGCCGACCGCTTGGCACAACTCCTCGCCACCTTTCAGACATCCTTTGATGTGATACTTACGTGGAAGTCCTTTAATGAGTACTACCATCACAACCGCGCATCAGCTATGGGAATATACCGGGCTTTCTTGGAGGTCGTCGCCCCATCACTCGCTCAGAAAGGCGTTTGCGTGATGCTTGACGTTGCGGACAGCGTGAACGACGACAGAGCGAACTGGTTCCCAATCATAATGAACAATGAGGTCAAGGCGTACCTCCAGAATCCTGCATCAACCCTGGGGCACGTCCTGCCTCTGAGCTGCGCCCACTGGGCAACCGGGTGCACTGAGCCGCAATGCTACACCCAGCGCATATTCAGAGTGTCCTTCGCCGGAGAGACACGCATTCCCTGCAAGACGGTTTTCAAGGTCCTGGCACAACAGGGATTCGCAAGTGAACTAACCCGGGGCCACCGTGACGTTAAGGGATTCCGATGCCATGACGGCAAACCCGAACGTATGTGCTCTGAGGGGCGCATCCATCTCGTGTCGCCATCAGCGGTCGTCGCAGACGGCTACGAACTGAACTGAGGGAACCATGCCTCCGCTGAGCTGGAACACCATCGAACTTCAGACCGACAAAGGCGAGACGGTCAAGGCCAAGACGCCCATCATCATCTCGGCCAGCCGCTCGACCGACATCCCAGCGTTCTTCTCGAAGTGGTTCATAAACCGCCTGCGCCGCGGATACATCCGCTGGGTCAACCCGTTCAACCAGGTCTCGGAGTACGTCTCCTTCGCCGAGACCCGCGTCATCGTCTTCTGGAGCAAGAATCCCAAACCCCTGATCCAACACCTGCCTGAGCTCGACGCCAAGGGCATCAACTACTACTTCCAGTTCACCCTGAACGAGTACACGGCGGAAGGCCTGGAACCGAACGTGCCGCCACTTGCGCAACGCGTTGAGACCTTCAAGACACTCTCCGAGAAACTCGGCAAGAAGCGGGTCATCTGGCGCTTCGATCCCCTGATTCTCACCGACACCCTCACCGTCGAACGCATTACCGATCGCATCGCCGAGGTCGCCGCACTCATCCGCCGTTACACAGAGCGCCTGGTCATCAGCTTCGCGGACATCAAGGTCTACAAGAAGGTGCAGAACAACCTGGCCCGCGAACACGTGAACTACCGCGAGTTCACACCGGAACTCATGGTCGCGGTGGCGGAACGCCTGCAATCCCTGAACCGGGAGTGGGGACTGAAGATTGCAACCTGCGCGGAAGGCATCGATTTGGAACCCTACGGCATCGAGCACAACCGTTGCATTGACGACCGCCTTATGATCGAACTATTTTCGCAAGACAGGAAGCTCATGGACTTCCTTGGCGTCGAGCCGGATCTGTTCGCCGCTCCGTCCCGCCCATACATGAAGGACAAAGGCCAGCGCAAGGAGTGCGGCTGCATCGTTAGCAAGGACATCGGCATGTACGACACCTGCCATCACCTATGCGCATACTGTTATGCCAACACCTCCCGCAAGGCAGTGGAGAATAACCTCCGTAGACACAATCCCGATTTGGACGCGCTTGTGACATGAAACCCAAGGCACAAGGCATCGTGTCCTGGCCAAAGGCGGAGCGGCCGCGGGCGCGGTTGTTGTCGGAGGGGGGGGAGGATATGACCGAGACGGAGTTCCGGGAGATCGTCGTTCGGATGGGCTTAAGACACGTTAGCGGCGGGAGTGATTTGGAAGGGCATAGTTGTGTTGGAAACGGGCAGTGACAATTGCGGATTACGACGGTGATGGAAAACGTACACGCCATACTCCTGCCACGCGCGTACTACAGCGCGCCTGTCGCCATCTTCCTTGCCTCAACCCCAGAGACAGTCCTCGGCACACTGACGACCAACTGCGAAATGTCGGTCGAGCCGCCGCAGCGCGATGCGTGGCTGCAGGAAATCGCCATTCTCAAGGCAGCGCTCCAGGGTCTCAATGGCACGCTGTTTCTTGAGTTCAACATTCCCCGGATGGGCAAGCGTATTGACGCTGTTGTGCTATCCGGCGCAGTGGTGTTCGTCATCGAGTTCAAGGTTGGCGAGAAGCATTACACTCGTGCTGATCTGGACCAGGTCTGGGACTACGCTCTGGACCTGAAGAATTTTCATGAAGCTAGCCATGCTGTTCCGGTTCTGCCGGTTCTTGTGGCTACGGAAGCGTCGACAGGTGACCGGTATCTGCCGGCACCGCATGACGACCAGGTCTATCCTCCGGTCCGGTCAAACAGTCAGGGTCTTCGAGCCTTGATTGATTTTGGAATTGGCGGCAACCAAGGTGATTCGTTAGACGGTATGCAATGGGGCTCGGCACCGTACCACCCGACGCCCACGATGATCGAGGCGGCCCAATCCCTCTACGCTCAGCATTCGGTTGACGCCATTGCTCGCCACGATGCCGGCGCCCGCAATCTACGAGTCACTTCCGCTCGCATCGAGGAATTGGTTGAGCAGGCGCGTAACTCTGGGAGCAAGATCATCTGTCTGGTGACCGGAGTTCCGGGGGCTGGAAAGACGCTTGTGGGGCTGAATGTCGCTACGAAACGAAGAGATGCCACCCGCCCGACGCACGCCGTTTTCCTTTCCGGCAATGGTCCGCTGGTCGCAGTCCTCCGCGAAGCGTTGACTCGAGACGAGTATGTCCGGCGACGATCAAAAGGCGAAAAGGTGCGTAAGGGCACAGTCGGTGAGAGCGTGAAGGCTTTTATCCAGAATGTTCACCATTTCCGTGATGAAGCGCTGCGTGAGACTACTCCCCCGATTGACCACGTTGTGATCTTTGATGAGGCACAAAGGGCTTGGAATAGTGCACAAACTTCTGCCTTCATGCGGACAAAGAAGAAGATTCCAGGATTCACTAAGTCGGAACCTGAGTTCCTGATATCCTACCTTGACCGGCACAACGATTGGGCTGTTGTCGTCTGCCTGGTCGGGGGCGGTCAGGAGATCAACAAGGGTGAGGCAGGCATCGGCGCATGGCTCGATGCCATCAATGCGGCCTTCCCAAAGTGGCACGTTTATATCTCCCCGGAGTTGACGGACAGCGAATATACGGCCGGCCACGCCCTTGATGTAGTCCGATCGCGACCCGATACCCACTTCGACCGGGACCTTCATCTGGCCGTGTCAATGCGTTCCTTCCGTGCTGAAAACGTATCGACGTTCGTCAAGGCGATCCTGGACTGTGAGATAGACGCAGCCCAAGATGCCTACTTAAAACTCAGTCGGCGTTATCCGATTGCCCTTACGCGGGACTTGGACCAGGCCAAGAATTGGGTACGGCAACACGCCCGGGGAAGCGAGAGATACGGGCTCGTTGCATCATCAGAGGCTCAGCGGTTGAAACCGCATGCGATCGATATCCGTGTGGACATCAACCCCATCCACTGGTTCCTTAATGACCGCCACGACACTCGCTCAAGTTACTATCTTGAAGACGCGGCGACGGAATTTCAGGTTCAAGGGTTGGAACTTGACTGGGTATGTGTCACATGGGATGGCGATCTCCGTTTTACGGGCAATGGATGGTCTTGGCACTCGTTTTGTGGGAGCAGATGGAAGAATATTAAGCAACCAGAACGAAAGAATTACCTGCGGAATGCTTACCGCGTTCTGCTCACGCGCGCCCGTCAAGGCATGGTGATTTTTGTCCCTCCTGGTGAAAAGGATGATCCGACACGTGCCCCTGCCTATTACGATAGTACCTTCCGGTATCTGTCTAGTTTAGGTATCCCTGTACTGACTGAATAATTCTGTATTCAGAGTTGCGACATGTCGTGTTTTCTTCTTTCGACTAGCGGCCTTGAAGGGCGCTTAACGGATAGGCAGTCGGAAATGACACGGAAGGATGCTTTGCCGCACGGGATATCCCGGTCAATCAACACGAATGGGAAACAACCGGCCACATAGGTATCAAATGCTTGTTGCCAGTTATTTGCATCGGTGAAGTAATCCTTTGCGATTTCGTTATCGTTGACAAACCCAAGAAACACCAACGTGTTTGGTATACCCATGGAAGCCAACTTCCATGCCATGGCAATGCGATTTGACAGCTGATAGCATCGGTCCCGAGAAATGGCGATGCCCAGATGGGTTCTTGTAAGCGCAGAAGCCGCCGCATTGATTGCTTGTCCAATTTGTTGGTGATTCTCATCCGTCCGCTTCTGCGCCTCTGGTGTGTCCCGCTTGGTGACCGGCTTGGGGTTACAGTCGAACTCGCTCGCATGGGCTTTTGCTTCGACTAATATAAGACCAGGGTTGCCCATGGCATCGGTGGCCTGAACGATCAGATCCCAGTTTGGAATGTTTGCGCTGGCGGGATGTTTAAGCCACCAACGTCTGAGTCCGGCTTTATGTTCATCGGATAAAAATGGGCTGGTTGTTTCAAACAGCTTTGACTCCTTGGGCTCGGTCCAGGATTATGGCATACAGATTGCCCCTGATGGGATCGACAATCCGTGCTTGTGTGCCCATCCCTGGACGGTGTTCACAAAAGACGAAGATTCGATCCAATCAAGCACGTGCCGCCTGCTGCCATCGAACGGTCCCAGGGTAGTCATTGTTCGGTCTCCTTTTTTGTCGTGTTAACCAACCCGGAGGTGGTCCATTCGCCAATCAAGGGCGGTTTGCATGGGGTGGAATTGATGGTCGCGGGGTAGGAGCAGAGGGCGTCGTTTATATTCCATGCAGGCGCGGTGGGCTTCGAGCCGGGAGTCGAGTGCATCCGATATGTGCCAGATGGGATGCGCATAGTCACCGTTAGGGGCGGGGCCCGGGGCAACCAGGGACTTGTCCATCAGCCAGTGATGGTTCTTGCAAAGGGCAATGCCGTTGGAAGGTGAATCGTTCCGGGATTCAGCAAACGGAATAAGATGGGCGGCGTCCACCAGGACCACATCATCACAGACAAACCGGATTCCGCACAAGGCACAGGTATAATCATATACCTTGCGAATGGTCCGGCCAAAGGCCGCGTCACGAATTGCCTCGGCAACTGCTGGCCCCGCCGATGTATTGCCCTTTTCCAGAATCTGCTGGGCAGAGGATATGGCAGACTCCTCAAGGCTGGCGGACAAGACTTCAGCCGCGCGATGGGGGAAATAGGTTTCGATCAATGTCTTGCGGAGGACTTCCCTGGATGTGGGGTCGGCGAGTAAAATAAAGAGGGGCTCTTCAAGTGAAGCGTATGCAACCACTGATTCCAGCTGGCCGCGCCCCCGTATGGTGGATATGGCTGATAAAACAGCTTCCTTCCCGGGGACGGCGTGTAAATGCCAGAAACCTTCCGATTTGAGGTGGAAGAAGGGATTAAAGGGAGTGAACTTGTCTGAACCGGATCGGACCAGTTCGAAGAACCGGGCGAATATCTGTGTCAGGTCCGTATCGTAAACAATCCGGTTACTGGCCAGGCGTCCGGACTCGATCAGGGAAATGACCGACAGCAACATGACGGCTTTGTGGGGTCGGGGCCGGCCCTGGTCCGGGTCACATCGCAAGGACCGGAACCGTTTGCCGTATGCTTCAAGGACCGCAGGATTCATTGCAACCCGTGTACTGTTTATGAGGCGATAATTCAACCGGAATGTCAGGAAAAACCTGACACGGCAACCAGAGTGTGCGATAAGAACAATTATGACAACGACAACGCCGATGGTGTTGAAGGGTTGCTGTTCACAGCTGGATGGAGTAACTCCAAGGTTGTAGACCGGAAGAGAGGTTGCTGATGGGATGGTTCTCACGTTCGAAACTCGAGCTCCGTTACGTGATCATGTCGGAGGATGGACGCTTTTGGCTGGAGGATGGTTGTTGGGGCGTCACGGAAGGAAATGACCTCTATGACGGAATGATCTTCGGGTGTCGGAACGATGCGGTTCGCAAGTTGAAGACGCTGGACAAACAAGGAACGATTTATGAAATCGGGCTCTATAATGGCAGGCCCGTGATATTGGTAGATGCTTACGATTATTGGCTCGATGCAAAGTATGGCGGGAATCGTCCGGATGTGCCTGATCCTTTCCCGGCTCCAGTTGATTCTGACGATCGCTGGAAACCAAAACCGAAACCACAGGATCGATGAGAACGGAATCGATACCAATAAAGGAAACCTTGCACGTATGTCAGGACAATCCCGACCGTATGGTGCGATGATATCAGAAAGTGATAACCATGAATTCATCTGAAATGAAGAGCCCGATAAAAAACCTTCCGGTGCGAGTGCCGGGACAATCCATTGCCAAGCGCATGGACGATCTGCTGGAAGGGAAGGTGATCGAGAGTTTTCTCGTTGTGGCTATGTTGTGGGCGGGGGCATTCTCTACTTGGCTAAGCGTTTTGATCCCAAAAAGCCATGCACATTGGTTATATAGCATTGCTGCTGTCGTGGCGACGGTCTGGTTGTTGGTGCGAATCCGAAAGGTCAAGAAAGAGCTTAAGGCGTTACGAGCTGGGCGTATTGGTGAATTGGTGGTGGGGCAGTTCCTGGAGGAACAGCTTCGTCCGCATGGGTTCCAGGTATTGCATGATCTTCCGGCGGAGGGATTCAATGTGGATCATGTGGTGATCGGACCCTCCGGTGTCTTCAGCATCGAAACAAAAACCTACAGCAAACCGGCCAAGGGAAATCCTTCGATCAAGTATGACGGTGAACAGATCATGGTGGAAGGGAAGGGGCCGTACCGGGATCCGGTTGTCCAGGCCAAGGCGGAGGCATCGTGGGTTTCAGAGTTGCTGGTGTCGTCAACCGGCAGGAAATTCCCAGTCAAACCAGTCCTGTTGTTTCCGGGTTGGTTTGTGGAGAAAATTCCGTCGGATTGCGTGGTGTGGGTGCTGAACGATAAAGCGGCCATTACTTTCATCAAGAACGCCCGTGAACATCTTTCCCTGGAAGATATCTCCCTTATCACCTTCCACCTGAAACGGTACGTTATCAGCGAAAGCAACAAGCCCGCTGTGTAAGGTAAACGGCGGGGATCAGTACCGGACGGCCATGGTCCGGCACAGGCGGGGACGGACACCGGGAACCGCAGGGGCATTAGTTCGAAGCGGGGGTGCTGAATATGAAATATGTGGAAGGGACGCAGGGGCGTACTTTTGTGGTGCGGCTTGAAGATGGCGATGTGATCCATGAATCATTGGAGCAAATCGCCCGGGAACAGGATATCCATGCTGCCAGTGTCATGATTATCGGAGGGGCGGATGCCGGCAGCAGACTGGTCGTTGGACCGGAGCAGGGTCGCGTGTCGCCGGTCGTTCCCATGGAACAGGTGCTTTCCGATGTGCATGAGATCGCCGGTGTGGGAACGATTTTCCCCAACCTGGCGGGAGAACCCGTGTTGCATATGCATGTCGCGTGCGGACGAAAGGATGCAACGGTCACCGGATGTGTGCGCCGCGGTGTGAAGGCCTGGTATGTCATGGAAGCAATCATCCACGAAATTCAGGGTGTCACGTCAAAACGACGCCCGGACTCCATCACTGGCTTTGAATTGCTCGATCCGTAGGAGCACGGAGATGGACAGACGGGGAGGGAATGTGTCGGAGTTACGGAGTATGGGGGTGTGGGAGGAAGACGGGAAGAGAGTTGTTCGTTGCTGGTTGATTGTTGTTCGGACCGGACGGCGCGTAGCCATTCTGAATTCTGACTTCTGATTTCTGTATTCTTCTTCCTAACCGCCTACCGCCTAACCCGGATTATTCATGAAACGAGTGGATGAGGGCCAGCAGAATCTGGAAAGCGTAGCGAGGCGGGTGCTGAAGGGTTGGCCGGGGGAAAAGTGGGACGCAAT
>Ga0208374_1000490_pt1 | contig 16553 bp, 10 predicted proteins | sample RifOxyC3_FD_184037 | JGI IMG/M metagenome (GOLD analysis project Ga0208374, IMG submission 184037) | Groundwater microbial communities from Rifle, Colorado - Rifle Oxygen_injection C3 (SPAdes) | ecosystem: Environmental > Aquatic > Deep subsurface > Groundwater | place: Rifle, Colorado, USA...
TGTCAATCGACGACTATCGAAACCTTTCCACGATGCAATCCCCGTACGATTGACATTCATCCGGAATCTGCAATGCTTTCGAACAGCCACAAATACGGTTATATTGCCGCGATGGCTCATTCCGTTAATGGAGACGACGAAAGGACCTTGCCATGAACTCGATACACCTTATAACCGCAGCGGTTTTGACGATTGGCCTGGCCGGATGTGGCGGACAGAAGTCCGAACAGGAAAAAGCACGGCAAACCACCGCGGAAGCCATGCAAGTGTCCGCGAATGCCATGGAACAGCAGGCCAAACAAATGGCCCAGGCCATGCAGGAGCAGAATGCCGTGGCCGGGACAGCCGTCGAACTGGCCGATTTCCGTGAAATGAAGAAACTCCTTCCGGAAAAAGCCTCGGGACTTCCACGCACCGAACATCAGGGATCGAAGAACGAGGCATTCGGGGTCCGGGTATCCAATGCCGAAGCCCGCTATGAAAACGATGACGGTTCCTCCATCCATATCCAGATCACCGATATGGGTGGAATGGCCGGAACCGCCATGCTGGCCCAGATGGCCTGGGCCAATATGAAAATCGACAATGAATCCGATTCCGGATACGAACGCACCGTCACCGTGGCCGGTAACAAGGGATTCGAACGGTTTGATTCCGACAGCCAGCATGGCGAGCTGCAAATCATGGTTGCCAACCGTTTCATGGTGGCAATCGATTCACAGAACGTTGCGATGAAGGCGGTCCTGAAGATGGCGGAGGAACTGCCCCTATCCAAACTGGCCGGACTCGCCAAGTAGGACAAAATCCCCATGCCTATCGCCCGAACTGTATGCTGTCAAACCGGCATCCGCATCCCGGCAGCCGTACTCTTCACCCTGCTGCTGACGACCTACCGGTTACCGGCACAAACCCTGGAATCGATATCCGGCCGGTTGCCCGGCATCGAACAACGCCTGCCGGTGGTCATCCAGGCTGCCGAACAGGCGGCCAAACTGACCCTTCAAAGCACCAACCTGCTGGTTAACGTACCCTATTCACCGCAACCCAGTTTCGCCGAGGAAATGGTGAACCGGTCCGGTTGCCTGGCCAACGCCCTGCCATCGGAGGAACGCACCAAACACGCCACCCCCGAGGATGTCCTGCTCTTTTCGGTACGTTCCTGGGAAGACAACGGAGCGGATGCCATCAAGCGTCTCACGGCATACCGGTCCAACCACGCCTGCATCGTCCTGTTTGCGTCGAAAGCCGGCATGCCGGACAATGTCCCCTGCGATTACCTGGTGGACAACGGGGCGCCGGACGGATCGCGCACCCATGCGTCGGCAAACGCCATCCTCAACGTGTTGAACGGTTTGCTCTGGCAATGTGAGTATACCGCTGCCCTGACCCGTCACGGCGTGTATCCCGGCATCCTGCAGAGCATTCTGGAACCGGGCGCCAATGAACATAACGCAACCCTCCAGAAGCCGGAACTCCGGCGTTCCCTGTTCCGGACGCCAGGCTCCATTCCGCCCGGACAACTGGCCCGCCAGTTCATGGGGAACGTCCACACCCTGGTCCTGGCCATCCGGCAACCGCCGGTCCATGACGCGATTCGTGAAGCAGCCAACCAGCTCGCCACGCACATCAAGGCGGGTAAAGGCGTCAAGGTTGCCACCGCCACCCACATCCTGATGTACGAGGTCTTCCATGACCACCGGTCCCCCTGGAAGCCTTTCAATGTGGTCTGGCACGCCTCCACCGCATTCAAGGAAAACCTTAAACCCGACGACCTGCTCATCTGGTTCTCGTTTGTCGGCATGAGTACCCCGCTGGAGGATTACGGCCGCTTTATACGGGAGACCGGGGTTGAATGCATCACCAGTTTTGTCCAGGACGAGAATCCAGCCAACAACGAGGCCCGGAAACGGGTTCACATTCCCATGAGCTGGGCCCGGCCGGATACGGTGGTTGAAATCCCTTTCCCCCCGGGACGAATGGCGCCCGTCAGCGGGCTGAACCAGGGCATTGTGTACCGTTGCCTGGACGATGCCGTGTTCGAGGCCCTGGCAACCCCCTGAAAACTCCCCGGCATGACATCCACGCCCTACCACGCCGTAATTTTTGACATGGATGGAACGCTCACGGTACCCGTTCTGGATTTCAACGCCATCCGCGCGGAAATCGGATTGGATACGCGGGGGGATTTGTCGGACGACATCCTGCGCCTGGCCCCCGTCGCCCAGGCCCGTGCCTGGGCTGTCGTCGAGCGGCATGAACAGCGTGCCAGGGAACAGCAAACCCTGCAAACGGGCGCCCTGGAACTGCTCACCCGGTGCCGTTCCACCGGGATGCGCGTGGGACTTGCCACCCGCAACACCCGGGCAAGCGTGGACCACTTCATGCAACGTTTCAACTTCCGGTTTGACGGGATCACCACGCGGGAAGAACCTCCCTTAAAACCTCATCCCCAGGCCATTCTCCGCCTGATCGATCCCTGGGGTATTCCGCCCGAATCCACCCTGGTGGTCGGCGATTTCCGACACGACATTGAGTCCGGTTACGCCGCCGGAACCCGGACCTGTTTCTTCCAGAATCCCGGGGTTCCATTCACCGGTGAACGCGCGGATTTCGTTGTGGACTCCATGCAGGCGCTGGCTGAATTGATTTTCTAAACGGTCAATGCACTTGCATTTGCCCCGTTTTTTCCCTAGCGTTTCACACGTGTGAATTGGTGGACTGATCCGCGGTTGACGCCAGCCGTTCAACGGCACGCAACCCGATGATCCGAATACGAACCGGTCAAAGAAAGGGAATGATTCATGTCAACGATTGTGGAAGTCAAGGCGCGCGAAATTCTGGATTCCCGGGGCAACCCGACCGTCGAAGCCGACATCCGTCTCGAATGCGGCGTAATCGGGCGGACAGCCGTCCCCTCCGGCGCCTCCACCGGCGAAAATGAAGCGCTTGAATTGCGGGATGGCGACAAGAAACGCTACCTTGGCAAAGGCACGCTCAAGGCCGTCAAGAACGTGAATGACAAGATTGCCCCCGAACTCATCGGCCATGATGTCACGGACCAGGCCGGTATTGACCGGATGATGTTGAAACTCGACGGCACGCCGAACAAGGCCCGGCTGGGGGCCAACGCCACCCTGGCCGTCTCCCTGGCCGCCGCCCGTGCAGCTGCAGAGTATTCCGGGCTGCCCCTGTTCCGCTATCTCGGCGGTGTTAACGCGCGCACCCTGCCGGTCCCCATGATGAACGTGCTCAACGGCGGCGCCCATTCCGACGCCCCCGTGGATGTGCAGGAATTCATGATCATGCCGAAAGGCGCCACCTCCTTCCGTGAAGCCCTGCGCATGGGCGCCGAGGTGTTCCACGCGCTCAAGTCGGTGCTCAAGGGCATGGGCCTCAGCACCGCCGTGGGTGACGAAGGCGGCTTTGCCCCCTACCTGAAAAGCAACGAGCAGGCGCTCGAAGTCCTGATGAAGGCCATCCGCCAGGCCGGCTACCAGCCCGGCAAGCAGATCTTCCTGGCGCTCGACCCGGCCGCCAGCGAATTCTATGACACCACCAAGAAACGCTATGTGTTCAAGAAGAGCGACAAATCCCAGCGCACCGGCGAACAGATGGCCGAGTTCTGGAGCAACTGGGTCCGCAAATACCCCATCATCAGCATCGAGGACGGCATGGCCGAAGGGGATTGGGCCGGATGGAAATCCCTCACCGATAAACTGGGTGACAAGATCCAGCTGGTCGGTGACGATCTGTTTGTGACCAACACGATCTTCCTGAAGAAGGGAATCGACATGGGGGTTGCCAACTCGATCCTGATCAAGGTCAACCAGATCGGGACCCTTACCGAAACCCTGGACGCCATCCAGATGGCATCCCGTGCCGGTTACACCTCGGTCGTCAGCCATCGTTCAGGCGAAACCGAGGACTCCACCATTGCCGATATCGCAGTTGCAACCAATGCCGGCCAGATCAAGACGGGATCCCTGTGCCGGACCGACCGTATCTGCAAGTACAATCAACTGTTGCGCATCGAGGAAACATTGGGGCGTGATGCGGTGTACGGCGGCGTGATCTGAACCGGTCAACCGCCACGGCATGGGTCAAGCCCGGCGGATCCGGCAGCAAGGCCGGACCCGCCGCCTGGAGCGGATTATGAACGGGTGGAATCTTGCCATACGGGCTGCTTATACCGTCCTGACGGTCTTGTTCGTCGGGGTACTGGTCCTGCTTTTCGTCCCCAAAGTGCGCCAATTACGCACCTTGCAGTCACGGGAAACGGAATTGCGGAAGGAAAACCGGTTACTGGAGGCACAAATCCAGGAATTGAAGAACAACCAGGAAAAATTCACGCGTGATCCGGCTTTTGTGGAACGGGTCGCCCGTGAGACCGGGTTGATCAGCCCGGGGGAACTCGTGTACCGTGCGACCAATACGCCATCCCCCGTTCAAACTCGGGGGGGCGAAGAAGGACTCCGGTGATCTCATGTTAAAGCCCATATACAGGATCCTTTTCCTGATCGGCGCCTGCCTGTTCAACGGGTGCCTGAAACTCGAGCAGGTAATCAATCTACGGCCGGACGGATCAGGATCCCTGGATCTCAAATACAACCTTGCCGAATCATCGGTCAACCAGTTCCGCGCCATGCTGCAATTGCGTGACCGCCTCGCCGCGGCACGGGGAGGATCCGCCGTATCGGAATTCGAGCATTCACTGGCCAACCGGGTATTCCTCAACCATTCGGAAGAGCAGGTCCGGAACTACTTGCGCACGTTCGAGCCCGACGGGATACGGGTGGACACCCTGCGCATCCAGTCGACGGGCGGTTGGCGCCAGACCCACCTGATCCTCCAGTTCGACAACCTCCAGCGGGCACTCCAGTCCGACTTGATGCGGGACGCACGGCTTTCATTCCGGCGGGACCGGCAAGGCGACTACCGTTTGTATCGCCCCCCGGAAAACACCTCCACCAATCAACCCCTGCTGATGAACGATGCCGACATCCGGATGCTTTCCCCCATGCTGGCGGGATTCAATGTAAGCATCCGGCTGAACGTCCCCGAACGGATCGTACGGTCCAATGCCCACCGCAAGGATGCCACCACCGTGCAATGGGTGTTTGATTTCGACCGGAACCCGCAGGCCTTGACCGCCTTGCAGAACCAGGCCTTCGACACCACCTTCGACGGCAGCAAGCTGAACCTGGCGGAGTATCCTCCTCCGGCCTCACCAAAGCAGTAGTCGGACAGGCCGGCAGGAACGAACGAGACGGGGAAAGCTTTATGGCGGAACCGGAAACCGATCGTACCGGCCGTTCAGGATTCCACCCCATTGCCTGATCGCGGCTTCCAGTGCCCGTGCGCGGTGCGATATCCGGTTCTTCGCCTGCGCGTCCATCTCGGAAAACGTCGTATCATAACCATTCGGAACAAACAGGGGATCATATCCGAACCCACCCGTCCCCCGCGCATCCGCAAGGATGTGTCCGGAACAGGTTCCACGGATGGTTTGACTTTTTCCTGACGGGTCGGCTAATGCCATGACACAACAAAAGCGGGCCGAGCGGTCCGACTGATCCCGCAAAGCATCCAGTAGTTTACGGTTGTTCGCCCGGTAATCAACCGGCTCTCCGGCATAGCGGGCTGATTGCACCCCCGGCGCACCGTTCAATGCCGACACCTCCAGGCCGGAATCGTCCGCCAGGCTCCAGCACCCCGAAAAACGGGCCAGGGCAACGGCCTTCTTGACGGCATTTTTCTCAAAGGTGTCGCCATCCTCTTCCACGTCGGGTGCACCGGGAATATCAACGGCTGCCAGCAAATCAACCCCCTGCAGGTTGAAGATGGCCCGGATCTCATCCACCTTGTGCCGGTTGTGCGTGGCAATGACCAGTTTCATATGGACGTCCAGGGAAATACCCAAACCCATTGCACACCCATACTCCGTGCCCGGCCAGGAACCGGTTTGACGGGAAAGGTCGCCTCGACACATTTCCCATGAGATATACTGGTGCTCGGGAGAGGATTTGAACCTCCACAACCTTGCGGTCACCAGGCCCTCAACCTGGCGCGTCTGCCATTCCGCCACCCGAGCAACGGGAGGACCATACACAAGCACCGCCTCCGGATTCAAGCGTATTTACCGGAAGGGATTGTTTCCGGCGTAAAGGCTTTCCGCCGTGAAAGTTGTTGTCTGTTTCGGACGTTGACCCGCCCCCTGTAATTTGTTAGTCTTAATTCACTAGTTTCAAGGCAGGTTGATTCTAAACAGAGAGGTGGTGTTGTGAAGTTTGACACCCCGACGCACCGACAGGTTCTTACGGCGCCACACGCTGCGATGCAGATGCCGGATTCACGACCCCGATACTTGCCGGCGATCGCGATCCTTCTAACCATCCTGTCAACCTCCCATGCCACGACCCGGTATGTTTCACCTGACGCGACCCCCAGTCTTCCCTACCTGTCATGGGCCACGGCGGCAACCAACATCCAGGATGCGATTTCTGTTTCCAGCACGGGAGACGTGATCCTGGTCACCAATGCGATTTATTTCCTCAGCAACACCATCTCCATTACAAACGGCGTTATGCTGAAGAGCGTAAACGGCCATCAGACAACCATCATCGACGGCGGAGGGCTTACCCGCTGCGTCCAGATTTCCGGCCTGGGAGGAACCCTTGAAGGGTTCACCATCCAAAATGGCCACCAGAGTGGAACCAACGGAGCCGGCATCTATATGACGACCGGTATCGTAGACCGGTGCAACATCATCAACAACATGGTGGTTGCAGGAGCCAGCGGAGCCGGCGTTCAGATCAATGGCGGCATCCTCCGTAACAGCCTCGTAGCGTATAACAACGCCGCCATGTCAGGCGGCGGGATCGAAATGAATTCCGGATCCATCGAGAATTGCACCATTGTCAGCAACACCGCGGGGACCAATGCCGGAGGCCTTTACACCTTCGGTGGCACCATTCTGAATTCCGTCGTTTACCACAACACCTCGGCGGGCGCGGCAAATTACAATAACGCCACGTTCAACTACTGCTGTACAACCCCTCAACCGGCAGGAGGTACCGGCAACTTCACCAACGAGCCCGCCTTTGCCAATCCCGGCGCCGGCGATTTTGCTCCCGGCCCCGGCTCTCCCCTGATCAACGCAGGTCAGAACCAGCCCTGGATGGCGGCAGCATCCGACCTGAACGGAAACCCCAGAATTGAGGAAGGCATTGTCGAAATCGGTTGTTATGAAGTTCCGGCAGCTCCTCCCCTTCGCTGCTTCCGCGTCTTCCTTGAGGATGATCCCTCCGACATCATCGCGAACGAGTATTTCACCATCCGGGTCGAGGCATGGGAAGATAGCTCCATCTGGAGCGGCTACACCGGCACGGTGATGTTTGCCTCCAACCCAACCGGGGACACACCCGGCAATTATCAGTTCACGACCAACGACGCCGGCGTGCATCTTTTCACGAATGTATTCCGTTTCTTCATGTCCCACGGCGGCGCCGACGTGACCGTCACGGACGTAGTCGACATCAACATGCAGGGCGGCCTCTTCAATTTTCGGGTGTTCAACGGCTATACCAATTCGCCACCGGATTGGTTCGACATTCGAACGCCGGACCCCGTGACGGCATTCCACACCAACTCGTTCTCCGTCGCGGCACTTAACTTTGACGATTACTTGGTTACCAATTTCCTGGGTACCATCGGTTTCACGTCCAGCGACGGAACCGCCACCCTCCCCCCCAACTACGCATTCACGACCGGCAACAAGGGTTACCACACGTTTACCAACGCGTTGATCCTCCGCTCCATCGGCGAACAATGGCTCCAGGTTGCCGACACTGTTCAAACCAACCTTTGGGGACGACGCTACAACCTGACGGTTCAAGGCGAACAACCGTCTACCGGCGGTCTTTCGCATATCGTGGTTGATTTGACCGATCTGGCAAATACCAACGACTTCTTCGACATCACGATTGAAGGACGTGATGACAATGAACATGTGGTTACCAGCTTCTGGGGTAACCTCGAGGTGTCCTGCACCGACCCGAACGCCGCTTATTCCACCAACCTGTTCATATCCGGACTCGCCAACGGTAGAGGGTCTTTCCCTGGAGCCATCGCTTTCCGGACTCCCGGACTCCAAACCACGACGATCCGATGGTTGACCGACACCAACCTGTTTGCTTCCGCCCAGACCCTCGTGCAATCCGACCCCTTGCCGATGGGCCCCGGCTGGATTCGGGTCCGGTCCTCGGATGATGCCGTGGCGGGTTATCCCTGCTCCTTCAAGGTGTTCATGCTCGACGGAGCCGGCTTCCCCGACACCAACTTCTCCGGCGGCATTTCAATATCCTACAGCGATCCCGGCGCCACCGGACCAACCAACCACCTGTTCACCCCGCCGCATCCCGGTTTCGTCTCCTTCACCAACGCGTTGACATGGTCCATCCCGGGCGAACAAACCATCTGGGTCAATGAGGATGCGCCCGGCACCCGTTTCGGCGAGGATGGATATTCCGTCATGGAACCCGGCGCGAGCAACACGTTCTCGATCCGTATAGAGGTGATGCCCAATCCTGCCGTCGTCGGCCAGGCTTCCGGATTGCGCCTGTTCGCCTTTGGCGACGCCGGTAAAATCCATGATGCGCACACCAACGCCATCACCCTCTCCTCCCCTACGGATCCCGGCGCCGTCTTCCCCAACAACAACTACAATCCCTTCATCAACGGGGTGGCCGACATCGCGACGGGCGTCACGTTTAGTTCTGGCGGAACCCACCGGGTGGAAGTCCGCATCCAGGGTGACACCAACCTGCTGGGCGCCACCAAAGCCCTCGTGGTCGGCGGTGGAACCATCTGGTACGTGGACGACCGCACCGGCGATGACGGGTTTTCCGGCAATTCACCGTCAACCCCCTGGCGGACCATCAACCGTGCCATGTCAGCGGTGACACCCGGATCCGTCGTCCACATTGCGCCGGAACGCTATAAGAACCCGGTCACGGTCACCGTTTCAGGCGCATTGAACCAGCCCATCGCTTTTCTTGCCGACATTGAAAACCGCTTCTGGCCCGATCGCCCCGGCGACATGGGATGGATGGATGCCGGAACCCAGACCTGCGTTCATATCGAAGGCTGCACCGACATCGTGTTTACCGGCTTCGATTTTGAGACCGAAGACCTCATCCACCATCCCGGAACCGGCATCGTGATCCGGAGTTCCAACCGCATCACCCTATATGACTGCGAAGTATCCTATCGGGATGTCGGCATTGCCATCGTGGATTCCTCAAAAGTAACATTCGAGGACTCCCATCTCGACGATTGCATGGAGGAATCCATACGAATCATCAACCCGACTGACGTTTCAATCCGTGGGGTCGAAACCGAATGGTGTGGTGCGGGACTTGCCGTGTCGGGATCCGGCGGCAGTTCCCTGTCCATATCCGGCTCTGATTTCGAAAACCATTTCGGGGACGGCATCCAAATCGGGAACGGTATGGCGACCACGATAATCGAGCATTGCTACATCCAGATGAACGCAACCAATGGCGTGCGGATCACCGGCGCGACATCAAAGGTTACCTTCAAAAACAACCTGATCGCATTTAATCTGGATAACGCCGTACATGGCGGACAGGCCGACCAGTTGGACATAGTCAATAACACCCTGCACAGCAACGGCCGGGGACTCTTCATCCAGCAGACCCTGCATTCGGACATCCGCAACAACATCATTTCCCTGAACGCCGGTGAAGGAATCTCACTCGACTCCATGTCGGCAACCGACACGGTTCTGGATTTCAACTGCCTGTATGCCAACAGTATCAACTGGGCGGATTTCGCCGTCCCCGGAATCGGATGCATCAGCAATGATCCCGAGTTCGCCAGCCTGAGCGTGGGCATGGAGGACTTCCACCTGACAAGCATGGGCGGACGCTTCAAGGACGGGTGGGTGGTGGATCCCACCCATTCCCCCTGCATTGACGCCGGCGATACCAACTCGCCGTTCGCCGACGAACCCTCCCCCAACGGCGGACGCATCAACCTGGGCGCCTACGGCGGCACACCGGAAGCCTCCAAAAGCTTTGTCCTCAGCCACGAAATCACCGCCACCAGCTTTTCCACCAACGGGACGGTCTCGCCAACCGGAACCATCTTCGTGACGCAGGGAGGCACCCAGGCATACACCTTCACACCAGCGCCCCATTACCATGTTTCCGAGGTTTGGGTCGATGGGACCCCGATTGGTCCGACCAACACCTATACCTTCCTCAACGTCACCAACGGCCCCCGCTTCATCACCGTTGATTTTTCCATCAACACCTACACCCTCGATGTTACATCCATCCACGGGTTCCCCTCACCCTCCGGCATCACAACCCAGGAATGGGGAACGCTGGTGCCGGCTTCGGTAGATGAAATCGTCAGTTGGGGCGTTGAGACCCAGTATGTATGTACCGGTTGGATCGGTTCGGGCAGTATCGGCAATGGTGCCGGAACCAATACCACATCCTTTGTCATAACCAACAACACCGTCCTTGCCTGGACATGGAAGACCCAATACTGGCTGACTGCTACCGCGTTCATGGACGGCAGTGTGACCGGTTCCAATGCATGGCACGATCGCGGATCGGGGCCGGTGGTCTTCGAAGCCGTGCCCGATGCCGACTTCCGTTTTGTCAACTGGACCGGCAACCTGACCAGCACCAACAACCCGCTCTCATTGACAGCGAACCAATCCTACGATCTGATGGCTAATTTTGCCCCGCAAAGCGGCTCGATCCGGGTCACGCTTTCGACAAGCAACGCGATTGCGGCTGGGGCTCAATGGCGGCTGATAACAGGTCCAAACACCAACTGGAACAACAGCGGCATCACGGTGTCTAACCTGCCGACCGCCAACAACCCTTATATGGTGCTTTTCCAGACCATCCCCGGATTCACCGCCCCGCAAACCCTGACCAATGTGGTGGTTTCCTACGGAGCCCTCACGGACCGTTCCGGAGCCTACCTGGCGGGCGATATGCTGCTCCTGATGGGTAACACCTACATGATGGGCAACAGTGGGGGGACGGGTGGTCGCAGCACCACGGTCAGTCCCTTCTACATGGACACCCGTGAAGTGACGGTGGGTGAATATCAGGCTTTTGCCACGGACACCGGTCGTGGCATGCCCTCCGCCCCACCCTGGGGCTTTGCCGACACCAACCGGCCGATGGTCAATGTAACCTGGGCAGATGCGCAGGCGTATGCCGCCTGGATCGGCAAACGTTTGCCCACCGAGGCGGAATACGAGTTTGCCATGCGAGGCGGTATCACGGCGATCTACCCGTGGGGCGACACCATCTCTCCCGCCGATGCCTGTTACCGGGATTCCGGCATGACCAACGCAAATTACCCGGCGCAATATCCAGCCAACGGGTACGGTATGTATGACATGGCAGGCAATGTCTGGGAATGGTGCAGTGACTGGTTTACCAGCCCGCTGACCGGTGGAACCGATCCGCTCGGACCGGTGTCCGGGACCTACAAGGTCATCCGGGGCGGATCTTATTCGCAGGCGGCCCTGACGTTGCGATGTTCGGCCCGGTACCAGTTGTTGCCGGCTACCCGTCATATGGATGTCGGATTCCGGTGTGCGGCGACCGCCGGCACGGGTGGCAGTGGCGGCGCCACCTCCAGCGGAGACACCAACGACAACGGAATCCCGGACTGGTGGGAGAAATGGTATTTCGGCAAGGTATTGACCGGCGCCGATTCAGGCACTGCAGACCCCGATGCGGACGGACGCAGCAACCGGCAGGAATACCAGGCGGGAACCGATCCGATCGATGCCAACTCGGTCCTGATGATCCTCGGTGTGGAAACCCAGCCGGACGGACGGACCGTGATCATCACCTGGACCAGTGTGGAGGGCAAGGCCTACAACCTGGAACGCTGCACCAACCTGATCACCGGATTCCAGTCCATCCACCGCAACCTGCCGGCAACCACCCCCATCAACACCTTCACCGACACCCTGGACTCCACCCCCACCACCCTCTTCTACCGGGTGGGCGTGGAGTAAGAAGTATTTGGCATGACAGGAAAAGAACGCATCCTCAAAACCCTGCGTTTCGAAGAACCCGACCGCCCCCCCCACTTCGAAATCATGTTCCAGCTCGAACAGGAAGCCTTTGGCCTCAAGTTTCCAGACTGGAGCGACTGGCGGGATTGCCAGACACGCGAAGCGAAAGACCGGCTGGTCAGGCAATGTATGACCATTTATGAGAAAATCGTGGAACGATTTCAATGGGATGGATTGGCCGTCTACTTCCCCTGGAGTGATCCGGACGGCGTTCGGGCCGCCAAGGCTACCTTCGGAAACGACATATTGATCGGCAGCATTGTCGGCGACACGGTATGGTCAATCGAGAACATGACGGACTGGATGCAGTTCTCCCTCGATCTCGTGGATAACCCCGCGCACATTCACGCAGTCGCACGTGACAAGGAATCCAAAGCCATCGCCACCTTCAACCGCCTCGCAGAAGCCGGCGCCGATTTCATCCATGTCGTCAACGACGTGGCGTTCAACGCCGGGCCGTTTATTTCACCCGCCCAGTTCAGCGAGTTCATAACCCCCTACCTGCACCGTGAGGTCCAGCACCTGCGGACACTCGGCGTCATCCCGTTTGTCCATACCGACGGCAACATCATGCCCATCCTGGATGATTACCTCTCGCTGGGAGCGGCATGCTTCCAGTCGGTTGATCCCATGGCCGGCATGGATATTGCCGAGGTCAAGCGTCGTTGCCACGGCAAGCTGGCCTTGATGGGGAACGTGCAGTGCAACCTTTTGCAGGATGGGCCTCTGGAAGCCATCCGCCAATCAGCGGAATATTGCCTGCAACACGCCGCACCCGGTGGCGGTTACATATTCGGAACGTCGAACACCATTTTCACGGGAATGCCCCTGGCTCATTACGAATACATGCTCGACGTGTACCGGCAATTTCGTTCGTCAACCGGAAACCCCGCACCTGCATGAACGCAACTTCACGGCCGTTCACCGTACCGTGATCGGTCCCGATCCGTCCTTCAGAACCATCCGGATCCGATATCCCGTCCGTCGTCGGTTACCCGCGTCACCCTGGCCGGGCGTGTTAACCGACTGCGGGTCCGGCCAGTTTGACGACCACGACTTCAACGCGGTCGAGGACGGGAATCCGAATCCGCCGGCCCGAGCGGCTCACGGGAAATGACTTCCCGGACAATCCCGATACCGCCGTTTGAACCGCAGGACCATTCACGATCAGCGACAGGTTTCGAACGGGGAGACGTTCGCCGGTTCCGTACGCCGGCTGGTAACGATGGGTTTGTCCGGGCGCATTATGGAGGAATATCCGCAGGGTGCCGTCGTCACGTTTCCAGGCGTTGATCACGACCAGGGCGGAAGCATCCGCGGTGATCGCGGGTTTGCGCCACTTCATCAACAGGGCACCCACCAACCGGAGATTCTGCCGGGTTGGAGCATCATGGTGCCATCGGAAGTTATCCATCGCCAGGTAAACCGCCATTCCCTTTCCATGCCGCACGGCCCAGGCGCCTGCCGGCAATTCCCCGACATCCGTCCCCTCGGCGTCGCGATAATGCCCGAAATCCCAGGTCTGAAGATACGCCAGTGCTTTGATGCCGGGACGCGTTTCGGCAATCACATGCGGAATTTGGAAGGAAACATAACGACCCGCCGCCCGGCACAGACCCTTATCCTCGACGACAAGCGTCGCAAAGCCCTTCCCCGGCTTGCGGGACAGGATCCCCAGCCACGCATCCAACACCGGACGCTGGCGCGGGCAACCCATGGCATCCAGGGTCCCGGCTTCGGCGCAAAAAACTGCAATCCCGCCCGCCTCGACATAGGATTCCAAAGCATGGGCCTGTTGGTCCGATATACAGGCCGCATTGCCGGCTATGAGAACCGGATACCGGGCAAGGTCTCCTGCAGCCACATGATCGTCAAACACCACCGACGTCTGCAGATGGACCTGGTTGCACAAATCGTTCGCCCCATGCCAGGCCCGGTAGGCTCCCATCGGATCGAGCCGGTAATAAAAGTCCTGGGTTTGTTGACTCACCCAGATCGCGACATGCTCGACCGGATCTCCCCCGACATGCGGCATCAGGGAGGCCGCCGTCTGTTCAATGGCGGTCATCAAGGGAAGCGCACGGGACGGCGAGTCGCATCCCATGGACATGACACCACCGGCCCCGGCGCAACTGGCCACGGCCTGAAGCACCGGCTCCACATCGAAATCAGGCGCCCACATCATCCAGTGATCGCAAAGGGCCATCCAGCTTTCCGGAAGATGCCCGCATTCATAAGCACGATGCATTTTCATCTGGAAATCGCCATGAAGCGGCCGTATATCCAACTCTCCCGCCACCATGGCTTTCCATCCGAGACGGCGCAAGGGAATGCCGGTTTGCCAGGCCACATTCCGATAACGGCGGTAGTTGTTGAAACACACCATCGCATCCGAACGGACCGCATGAACCGCATCCACGCAGTGTTTCCATGCCTCCATCAGGCAATCGTAGCGCCAGTTCACCCACCGCCGGAAACCCGGATTGTCAAAATCCGGTCGATGCGGCAAGGGAAGCCCCGTCTCATCCTTGAACCGTTTCATGCAGAATTCACAACAACATCCCGGGATCCCGTTATTCTTGACCGCCCAGGTTGACCCATCGAACCAAATACCATCAAAATGAACATCCCGGACGATTTCCTTGCAGAACTCGGGCAGTATTTCCCCATACGGGCTGTTGATACAGGCAAAGATATGCTCGCCGGCGAACTCCGGACCAAGCGGATCGATTCCTTCGCCCTGCATGGGAATTATCCGCCAATCCGGATGCACCTCCACCACCCCCTCCGCATGATTCAACGAATACCAACTCAAGACCGGCCGGCCAATGGCATGCATCCGGTCAATCAGATAATGGAAAGCCTCATAATTCGCTTCCGGATGGACGTTCGGATAAACCATGGAAGGAAACAGGGCGCGGCATTTCTGGCTGACCGCGGAATGCCAGATAGCCTCGATGCCGGCAGCCTGGACTATCTCCACGCGTTGATCCACATACTCCCGGGTCGGTGGCGCATCGCCGCGTCCCTCCAACCGGGACGCACATTCGACATAGGGCTTCACGTACAGCGGCATGATTATCCTCCCACAAAAAGCGCATACACGGTTAAAGGATGGAGACTGGCACGAGGATATCGTGACCGGTCAATGCCGGAAGTCATCCCATCAATGAATCTTGTTGGCCGCCCGGCGCTTGGCAATCAACGCCTCCGCCTGGTCGAAGGGAACCGCCTCATAGCGCTCAAAGTGCATCGTGAAAGAACCACGCCCCTGGCTCAAGGTCCGAATCGTATTGGAATACCCGAACATCTCGCTGAGCGGAACCATCCCGTTGATGATCTTGGTCCCCCCCTGGTCTTCCATGGATTCGATACGACCGCGCCGCTGGCAGATTGATCCGCTACCCGGCCCCATGTACAGTTCGGGCACCGTTACCTCAACCGACATGACGGGTTCCAAGAGCACCGGCTTCGACTTCAGGAAAAGCGTCCGAAAACAGACCCGTGACGCTTCAATAAACGCCATATCGCTGGAATCCACCTCATGATACGAACCGTCTTCAACCGTCACACGCATATCCACCACCGGATACCCGCCGAAGGGACCGTGTGCCATCGCCTTGACTACGCCTTTTTCGACCGCAGGAATGTAGTTTTCCGGAATCCGGCCTCCCCGTACGGCATTGACAAATTCAAAGCCGGAACCCGCCGGCAAGGGATCAAGCCGCATGCAGACATGCGCATATTGACCGCGTCCACCGCTCTGCTTGACATGCTTGTATTCGCCGTCAACGGCGGTAACACCCGTTTCACGGTAGGCCACCTCGGGACGGCCGACCTTCGCCTCGACATGGAACTCGCGGCGCATGCGTTCCACGAGCACTTCCAGATGCAATTCCCCCATGCCGGAGAGAATCGTCTCACTGGTTTCCTGGTCAAACGTCACCAGAAACGTCGGATCTTCATCCGCCAGCGCATGTAGGGCCTCAACCATCCGTTCGGAAGCCTGCCGGTTCTCGGGCTGGATGCTGATGGACATCACCGGCGCGGGAAATTCGATGGACTCAAGCACGATGGGGTTGTCCACACAACACAGCGTGTCACCGGTCCGGGTCTGGCTCAAACCGACCACCGCAACAATATCCCCGCAACTGGCTTCCTCGATCGTCACCTGCTTGTCCGCATGCATCCGGACCAGTCGGGCTATCCGCTGTTCGGAGTTATGGGTGCTGTTGAGAACGGTGTCGCCCTGCTTTATTTCGCCAGAATATATCCGGATAAAAACCAGTTTTCCCATATGCCGGTCGGCCGCCACCTTGAAGGCCAGCGCCGAAAATGGTTCGTCGGCACTGTGCGTCCGCTGAACGGATTCGCCCTGTGCCTGGATAATCGGCGGCAGGTCGGCGGGAGACGG
>Ga0208374_1000491_pt1 | contig 16553 bp, 26 predicted proteins | sample RifOxyC3_FD_184037 | JGI IMG/M metagenome (GOLD analysis project Ga0208374, IMG submission 184037) | Groundwater microbial communities from Rifle, Colorado - Rifle Oxygen_injection C3 (SPAdes) | ecosystem: Environmental > Aquatic > Deep subsurface > Groundwater | place: Rifle, Colorado, USA...
GATTGTTATTTCAGTAGACTCAAGAGTTTACTTAATGTTCATAGAGGATTAAATTTAAAACGTAAAATGAAAATAGTATTTGAGATACTAAAAGGTAAAAAGTAAACCCCCAAAATGTCCATTAACCCACTAAAATACAAAACAATTATTACATTCATATACCCTAATTGTAACATTCTGCAACAATAAAAAACAATTCTACTTCCAGAATTGTTTTAATGTTTTTATGTTTTAATGCTTTTATTAACTAGACTCTATCATACTCATGCATCTTCACTTGAGATTCAATTTGTTTAGTTGAGTCAATAGCTACACTCACGACGATAAGAAGACTAGTACCACCAATCACGAGTGATTGAGAGCCAGTGAAAGCTTGAACAATCAAAGGTAGAATAGCAACCACACCCAAGAATAAAGCTCCAGAAAATAACAATTTACTCATTGTATCTTGTAAATACTTTTCAGTTTCTTTACCTGGTCTAATACCTGGAATGAAAGCACCTTGTTGTTGTAAGTTCTCAGCCATTTTTTGTGGATGGAAAATAACAGCAGTGTAGAAATAGGTAAAACCAAATACTAACAAGAAATATGTAATACCATAAAACCATTGATTATTGAAAAGTGTAATCACAGCTTGAGAAGCACGGGCCATAAAACCAGTACCATTGACGAAAAATTGAGCAATCATTGAAGGAAATAACACCACAGAGATAGCGAAGATAATAGGAATTACACCAGCCATATTCAGACGTAATGGTAAATGACTAGTATTACCACCAAAGACGTGATTACCACGAACTTGCTTGGCATAACTTACAGGAATATTTCGTTGTCCTTCATTGATAATAACTACAGCTACAATTGTCACAATAGACATTACCAAAAACATCATATACATATAAAGTTGTGAAGGATCATAGTTGATAATAGCTTGTGACAAAGCTGTTGGAAAAGAAGCTACGATACCAGCAAAGATGATAAGAGAAATACCATTGCCAATACTTTTTTCAGAAATAAGTTCACCAATCCACATCAAGAATATTGTACCAGCAGTAATCATGATCATTATAGAAATATATCTATACACATCTAATCCACCAAAAATTTCATATTGAGAATTGTTGAGTAATCTAATCATGGCAAAAGATTGTAAAAATGCCAAAGGTACTGTAGTAATACGAGTGTACATGTTTAATTTTTGTTGTCCACTTTCACCTTCTTTGGTAAGCTCTTCCAAACTTGGGATAACCATAGCCAAAAGTTGGAAAATAATAGAAGCAGTAATATAAGGTCCAATACCCAACATGACAACAGAAAAATTACTCATAGTTCCGCCTGAAAATAGATTCAATAATCCTAATACTTGATTACCTTCCAAAAATTTGGCAAGATTTTCAGTATTAATACCAGGTACAGGTATATGAGCAGTAAAACGAAAAACTACAAACAAAAATAATACAAAAAGAATTCTTTTGCGTAAATCTTTAATTTTCCAAATACGTATAAATTTTTCCCACATATATTTTGAAGTAAGATTTGATTTAAAGCTTTACTTTGCTGACAAAAACCCCCTCTAACCTGTCTGCCGACAGGCAGGCTCCCCCTACAAGGGGGATAAAATCATTCAAATAAAGTATTGTTATTAGTACTTTTGAACGGCATGATTTTATCGGCGAACCACATTTTTTGTCCCTCTACTAACAAGGGGATGAAAAACTGTCACTCCCCCTCCTCGTAGGAGGGGTTAGGGGAGGTTCGTGACAAATTAAGATTATTTCGATTTCACAGCAGTCTCTCCTATCTATAAATAAATATAAAGCATTTTCAGCTTTATATCAAGAGGTGAATTTAGAAAGTAATTTTGCCACCGGCTTTTTCAATCGCTTCCACCGCTTTTTTAGTGGCTAAACAATTTTTAATTACTAATTTTTTCTTTAGTTCTCCACTAGCAACAACCTTTACACCATTCTTATAATTTCTAATAACTTTTTGTTCTTTCAAAAAATAAGGTGTTACTTCTGTTCCTTCTACAGCAAATTTTTCAAGCATTGCCAAAGTAACGGTTTCTGGTTTCAAAGCTGGTGATTTAAAACCACGAAGCTTAGGAACTTTTTGCAATTGAGCTTTGAAGGCATGACGTAAAAGACCGCCTTTACCACCAGAACGGGCTCTTTGTCCTTTCATACCACGTGCTGAATAAGTACCTTTTCCAGAGGCATTACCGCGTCCTAATCTTTTTGTGTTTTTCTTTACTCTTTTTGAAGAGATTGTAGATGGAGATAATGACATATGTTTAATTATTCTGAGCGTAGCGAGGAATCTTTCTTAAATCTTTCCCGCATTAAATAATAAATTATTTACTTACTTTTTTATCATCTATTTTTTTAACAGGAGCTTTCTTTACGTCTTCTTTTTTCTTATCAACAGGAGCTTTTGCTACAGTTGGTTCAACTTTTTTATCAAAAGATTTGATTTCTACTTTTTGAACTTTATTTTTTTCTACTCTTTCTCTAGATTTTCTAGCTTTTTCAATAGCTTCAGGTTTAAATAATGTCAAAGCTTTAAAAGTCGCCTTTACATTAGACATTTTATTACCAGATTTACCAAGCATCTTAGCAGAAGCATTTGGAACACCAGCAAGCTCAAGTACAGTACGAATAGAACTACCAGCAATAATACCAGAACCTTGAGGGGCTGGTTTAATCATTACTTTACCAGCTTTGAATTTTGCTTCTACACGATGAGGAATAGTTTTTTTGTCAAAAGGAACAAAAATTATATTTTTGTGTGCTTGTCTAACAGCTTTATCCACTGCAATCTGAACGTCAGAACCTTTTTCAACACCATAGCCTACTCTACCTTTTCTGTCACCAATCAAAACTAAGGCACGAAAACTAAGATGTTTTCCACCTTTTGTAACACGAGTAACACGTGCCAAATCAACGATTGCTTGATCGAATTCTGGTTTTTCTTTTCTAGGTTTTTGTCTTTTATTGTTGTTACCTTGAGGTTTTGACATATTCAATAATTATTTTTTAGCAAAATTAAAACTGTAAACCGTTTTCTCTAGCACCTTCAGCTACAGCTTGCACTCTACCATGGTAGAGATAACCACTTCTATCAAAAACAGCAGAAGTAATATTTAATTCTTTAGCTTTTAATGCTAACTTTTTACCTAAAACAAAAGCTACTGCAACTTTTCCTTTTCTTTCTCCAACATCTTCAGCTTTATCAAAATCTGTTTTAGAATTAACACTAGTCAAGATTTTTGAATTTTCGTCATCAATCAATTGAGCATACATACCACGTAAACTACGAAAAACACTAATACGAGGAGTTGTAGCACTACCATTCATACGAGAACGACTTCTCATACGACGACGTAATCTTCTTTGTTGTGATGTTATATTTTTCATATTTTTTAATAGTTCTTAGCCAATAGTTCTTAGCCAATAGTTTAGAGTTCAAGGGTTTGTAATTTTATGAACTATAAACTATTGGCTATGAACTTGTTTTATTATTCACCTTTGGCTGCAGTCTTACCAGCTTTACGTCTGATGATTTCTTCCATATATTTAATACCTTTACCTTTGTAAGGTTCAGGTTTTCTAACAGATCTGATTTCAGCAGCAATACTACCCAACATTTCTTTGTCGTAAGATTCTAAAGTAATTACATTTTTTTCAACTTTAGCAACAACAGAATCTGGTATTTTGAAAATTACAGGATGAGAAAAACCAACTTCTAATTTTAGGTCTTTACCTTGCATTGCAACTTTGTAACCAACACCATTGATTTCTAGTTCTTTTTTGAAACCTTCTGTTACACCCAAGATCATATTGTTCAAATGTGCACCAAAAGTACCCCAAAGAGATCTTTCTTTTTTATCTTCTTTATTTTCAACGTCAACTGTCAAAGTATTGTCAGCCATTTTTATTTTTACTTTATCGTTCAATTGTCTTACTAGTGTTCCTTTTGGTCCTTTTACCTCAATACTAGCATCAGTCATATTGACAGTAACGCCGGCAGGAATACTAATTATTTGTTTTCCGATACGTGACATAGCATTAAATTACATTGATAATCTTTTTTTAAACATTTATTAATAAACAGAACAAACTATTTCTCCACCAATACCTTTTTCTTTAGCTTCTTTAACAGTCATCATACCTTGGGAAGTTGAAATAATAGCAATACCAAATCCATTTAAAATATTTGGTAACTCTTCTACTCCACGATATACTCTATGGCCAGGTTTACTTTCACGTTTGATAGAAGTAATAGCTGGAGCTTTACCATTATATTTTAATTTAATACTAAGTGTTGGTTTTGGTCCTTCTACTTTAGTAACTTCACCTACATAACCATGCGCTGACAGAATTTTTCCGATCATAAACTTTACCTTAGCGAAAGGTAACTCCAAAGTGGACTTTTTAGCTAATTGAGCATTTCTAATTCTCGTTAGCATGTCTGCGATTGGATCGGTCATCATAGTATATATAATTATTTATTATTATGTTTGTTATTAAATTATTTATTGAAAAAATTACCAACTTGATTTTTTAACACCAGGGATCATACCTTTATTTGCAAGTTCTCTAAAACAAATACGGCACAAACCAAATTTACGCATATAGCCATGTTTACGGCCACATTTCCAACATCTATTAACAGTACGTGTAGAATATTTTGGTTTATGTACAAATGTTTTTGCTTTTTGTGCTTGAGTTGCCATAATTATTATTTATTATTTCTTTCTAAAAGGAAAACCAATTTGACTAAGTAAGGCATATCCTGCTTTATCATTTCCTGCAGTAGTGTTAATAATCAATTGTAAACCATGAGTATTATCAGCGGATTCACCAGAAATTTCTGGGAAAGCTAATTGCTCTTTGAAACCAATAGTATAATTTCCTTTTCCATCAAAACTTTTTAAATCAATACCTCTAAAATCACGTACACGAGGGAAAGTCAAATTTATAAGCTTGTACAAAAATTCATACATTTTAGCACCACGCAAAGTAACAGAAACACCAATTTCCATACCTTCTCTGATTTTGAAATTTGAAATTGATTTTTTAGCTTTGTTATGAATAGGTCTTTGTCCTGAAATTAAAGTCAAAGTTCTTTCAACTCTTTCAATGAAAGCTTTATCTTTTGTATTGCGACCATAACCAACATTAATAACTACCTTTTCAATTTTAGGCACTCTCATAATGTTGTCCAAAGCCAACTCAGTTTTCAAAGCTGGTACGACTTTTTCTTTATAAATTTTGTACAATTCTGGTTTCATAATTTTTTAGAAATTATTAATCGACAAACTCTCCACTAACTTTAGAAATTCTTTTCTTTTCTCCACCTTCAATTTTGTAACCAACACGAGTTGGTTTTTTACTACTACTATCAATAAGCATAACATTACTAATATCAAGTGGTGCTGGCAGTTCAATAATCTGACCTTTTTCACCTTTGCGACCAGCGCGTAAATGTTTCTTTAGTAAATTAGCACCTTCTACTACTACAAAAACTTTATTAGTCAATTTATTTTTTAGTACCTGAAGAACTTTACCGGTTTTAGCACGGTCTTTACCACTCAATATCTTTACTTTGTCGCCTGTTTTTATTTTCATATTTTTATTAATTGATAGTTCTCTATTTTATAATACCTCTGGAGCCAAAGAAACAATTTTTTTATAACCTTTATTTCTAAGTTCACGAGCAACTGGTCCAAAAATACGAGTTCCTTTTGGTTCTAAATTCTTTTTATCAATAACAACAGCAGCATTTTCATCAAAACGAATATAAGTACCATCAGTTCTGCGCATTTCTTTTCTTTGTCTAACAATTACAGCATGTACTACTTCACCTTTTTTAACTTGAGCACGAGGAATTGATTCTTTTACAGAACAAGTAATTATGTCACCAATACGTGCATATCTTTTTTTGTAGCCACCAAGTACACGAATACACATGAGCTTTTTAGCTCCGCTATTATCCGCTACTTGTAACATGCTTCTGTGTTGAATCATATAATTATTATTTTATTTAAACTACTATTTTGTAACAACATTAACCAATGTCCATTTTTTTGTTTTACTAATAGGACGACACTCAACAAAGGTTACAGAATCCCCAAGTTTAGCAGTTGAATTCTCATCATGAACAGCATACTTTTTACTAACTTCATACTGTTTACGATATTTTGGGTGCATTTTAGTAGTTTTGACAACAACATGAATAGTCTTGTTTTCTTTAACACTAACTACTTCACCACCAAATTTTCTATGTTGTACTTTTTTAGTATCGGACATAATATTAATTATTCTGTTTTATTATTTTTCAAAAGTGTGACAGCTGTCATAATACGAGCAATATTTCTTTTTTCAATACGAATTGTGTTTACCTTTTTAAGCTGATTTTCACTTGCTTTAAAAGTTAGACTTCTAAGTAAGTCTCTTTTTTCAGCCAATAGTTCTTCTAAGGCTCCCAAACTTTTATTTTTCAATTCTTTGTAATCCATATTTTCGTAATTGAAATTTGATTTATTGTTTATTAACGAATACACCTTTGATAGGCAATTTATGAGTTGCACTGATCATAGCTTCACGAGCTTGTTCTTCTGTAATACCTGACATTTCAAATAATACAGTTCCCGGTTTTACAGTAGCAACATAATGATCCGGAGTACCTTTACCTTTACCCATCGGCATTTCACTACCTTTTTTTGTCATAGGTCTATCAGGAAAAATACGAATCCAAATCTTACCACCACGACGTACGAAACGAGTCAAAACACGACGACTAGCTTCAATTTGTCTACTAGTTACCCAACCATGTGTAGTTGATTTTAGACCAAAACTACCAAAAGCAACAGTGTTAGTTCTTGTAGCGACACCTTTGTTACGACGTCTTGGCTTATGCCATTTTCTGTGTTTTACTTTTTTTGGTAACAACATATTTATTTCTTAGGTTTTCTTTTAATATCTTCTTTTTTATCAGCTAACTTATCAATCATCTCAAAAGATTCACCTTTATAAATCCAAACTTTGATACCAATTGCACCATACATAGTATGTGCTGTATCACCAGCATACTCAACATTACTTCTAAGAGTGATAAGTGGGATTTTACCTTGTGAAAGAGTTTCACGGCGAGCAATTTCTACACCATTTAGACGTCCTGCCAAAGTAATTTTGATACCTTGAGCACCAGCATTCATAACTCTTTCAATTGTTTGTTTCATGATACGTCTAAAAGCTACACGATTTTCAATATCTTTAACAACAGTTTTAGCAACTACATGAGCTGACAAAGATGGTTGACGCACTTCTTGAATATTCAATTTTACTTTAACAGCAAGTTTCAAAAATTTTCTTTCAATATCTTTTCTTAAATCATCTAAACCTTGACCGCCACGACCAATAATAACACCTGGTTTAGCAGCAAAAATAGTGATAGTCATGTTTTTTGGACCACGTTCAACAAAAACAGAATCCAGCTGAGCTTCTTTGAATTTCTTATCTAGATATTCTCTGATTTCAATATCAATCTTTAAGTACTCTGAGTAACCTCTTTTAGCTACCCAACGAGAACTCCAAGGAAATAAGATACCAGTTCTATGAATTTGTGGATGTACTTTGTGACCCATAATTAATGATTTAATTTCTAATTATTTTTTAGCTTTTTTAGTAACTTTTTTTGTAGTCTTTACTTCTTTAGTCTTCTTTGCTACTTTTTCTTCAGTTTTTACTTCTTCTTTTTTAGCTTCAGCTTTAGTTTCAGTTTTTTTAGTAGTTTTCTTGATTTCTTCAGCTTCACCAGACAAAATTACAGTAATATGAGAACTCTTTTTACGTAAAGGAGTAGCTCTACCCATAGCTCTTGGCATCCAACGTTTCAAAACACTACCTTCATTAACAAAAATAGTTTCTATTTTCAAAGTTTCTTCTTTAATATTGTGATTATGTTTAGCATTAGCAATAGCTGATTCAATCAATTTCTTTACAGGTAAAGCGGCTTGCTTACTGCTAAATTGCAATTGTTCCAAAGCTCTACTAACTTCCAAACCACGAACTAAACCAGCCACCAATCTTACTTTTTGAGGTGTCATTCTTAAGAAATTTAATTGTGCTTTTGTTTGTACTTTCATATGTTAGTTAATGTTTTTTAGGAAAAACTATTTTGCAGCAGGGGCACCTTTGGTTTGTTCTTTGGCCATTTTACCGCCATGTCCTCTAAATTTACGAGTTGGAGAAAATTCACCAAGTTTATGTCCGACTTTATTTTCATCGACAAATACTTCCAAAAATTCCTTGCCATTGTGTACCAAAAAGTTGAAACCAACCATCTCTGGAGTAATCACGCAAGCGCGAGACCAGGTTTTGATAGATTTTTTGTCACCAATACTCAAAGCTTTTTGTACTTTGGCCAGTAATTTTGGATCAATACTAGGTCCTTTTTTCAAACTTCTAGACATAAATTGCTATTTAATAAATATTATTTTTTCTTTTTACTTTTTCTTCTTGAGACAATAAACTTACCACTAGATTGCTTTGGTTTACGAGTCTTAACACCAAGCGCAGGTTTGCCCCATTTAGTACGAGGACCTTTACGTAAACCGATAGGACTATGCCCTTCACCACCACCATGTGGATGGTCAACAGGGTTCATATTCTTACCTTTTACAGTAGGTTTGATACCTCTGTATCTCATTCTACCAGCTTTTCCCCAACGTACAAGTTTATAATCAGAATTACTTACTTCACCAATAGTAGCCATACATTCTTTGGCAATCAATCTAATTTCAGTAGATGGCATTTTTAGTTGGGCATGTTTACCTTCAATAACCATGATTTGAGCATAATTACCAGCACTACGAACAGCTTGACCACCTTTGCCTGGTTCCATTTCAACATTGTAAACATTCATACCAGATGGAATATATTCCAAAGGCATACGATTACCAGCTTTAGGTTCAATTTTATTTTTTGAAGAAACAACAACATCTCCAACTTTCATGGTTTTTTCAGCCAAGATATAAGATTTGTCTTTATTTTTATCTTCTACTAACGCAATACGAGCACCACGATTTGGATCATATTCAATCGCCACAACAGTAACTGGCATATCAAAATTAGTACGAGCAAAATCAACATGTCTATAAAAACGTTTAGTACCGCCTCCACGATGACGTACAGTTATTTTACCAGTATTATTACGACCAGCTTTTCTGTTTAACACACTTGTCAAAGATTTTTCTGGTCTTTTTTTTGTGATATCTGAAAAATCTTGAACACTTGATTGGCGTCTGCCTGGAGTTGTTGGTTTATACTTTCTAACTGCCATAATATTTGATTAATTAAACACCTTCATGGATATTAATACTGTGCCCTTTTGGTAAAGTTACAATAGCTTTTTTAAAATCACTTCTTTTACCATGCACATTACCAGAACGAGTACGTTTACCTTCAAAATTAGCTACTCTTACAGATGTAGGTAAAACACCGTATATTTGTTTAACAGCTTTTTTTATTTCTGTTTTATTAGTTTTAGTATTTACTAAAAAAGTATATTGAGCATTTACTTCAGCCATAGTAGCTTTTTCACTCACAAGTGGTTTCAAAATAACTATATGAGCACTACCTTTGATAGATGCACTAGACTTTTTTGTTTCAGTTTTTTCTGAGGATTTTTTTTCAGCTTTAACAGGAGCCTTAGTTTTTTCAACTGGCTTTGCTTCATCTTTTTTTGACCATTTATCTAATAAACCCATATATAAATTTAAATCCTAAATTATTTTACTAAACGTTTTTCCAAAAATTTAACACCTTCTTCACTAATAAGTAAATATTGGTTGTTAAGTAAATCTAAAACATTTACATCTTGAGCTCTTACAATATTGAAATTTTTGATATTTCTCAAAGCTTTGATATTTTCAGCATTAGCTTCATCATTTAAAACAACTAAAGTTGGTCTAACTTCTGCTAATAATTTTTTAGCCAAATCAGCAACTTCTTTTGTTTTGCCAGAAAATTCAAATTTGTCTAAAACAACAATTTTACTACCAGACAATTTATCACTCAAACACATACGAGTAGCTAAATTGTTTACTTTTCTATTAATTTTTTGTTTGTAATTACGTGTACTCAAAGGACCAAAAGTAATACCACCACCACTCCAAATAGGAGAACGGTTAGAACCGTGACGAGCACGTCCAGTACCTTTTTGTTTCCAAGGCTTACGACCACCACCAGAAACTTCACTTCTATCTTTTGTATCTGCCCAAGGTTGACGAGCATTAGCACGCATTGCAGTAAATACTTGATGAACAACTTCTTTGTTAATTGGTGTAGCAAAAACAACGTCATTTAATTCAAAATCTTTTACTTGTTCAGCTTTTGAATTGTACATTGCAACTTTTGTCATATATAAAACTAGTTAGATTCCTTATCAGCCTTAACTTCTTCAGTGGCTGATTCTTTTTTTTCAGAAGTATTTTCTTCTACTTTTATTTCTTCTTTAACTTCTACTTCAGGTGTAACTTCAACAATTTCTTCTACAATTTGAGGTACTACTTCACCATCATGAGAAAAAATATAAACCACACCATTTCTGGCACCAGGAATAGCACCTTTTACCCAGATTTCATTATTTTCTGGATTTAATTCCATAATTTCCAAATTCTTCACAGTAATTCTTTCATCACCCATATGACCAGCCATACGTGTACCTTTGAATACGTGTTGAACACCACCGGCGCCAATACTACCAGGCATGCGTAATTGATCTTTATGACCATGAGAAGCTAGAGAACCATGGAAACCATGACGTTTAACAACACCTTGAAATCCTCTACCTTTTGAATTACCACTTACTTGAACTTTTTCTCCTTTTGCAAAAATACTAACTGTAAAGACATCACCACGTTTCAAATCGTTATCATTATTGAAGTTATGCAAATAGCGAACAGTATTATTACTATTGCCATCTACACTAACACCTTTAAGATGCCCTTTTTCTGGTTTACTTAATCTGAACACTTTTTGTGTTCCAAAACCAACTTGGACTGATTTTACTCCATCTTTTTCCAAAGTATTTACTTTGGTAACAGTACAAGGTCCTGCTTGAATTCTGGTAACTGGAACTACAGTACCATCTTCACGAAAAACCTGTGTCATGTCTAATTTTTTCCCGATAATAAATTTCATAATATGAATTGCGAGAAGGCGTTATTTAATTGGTCGTCTCAATACTATTTAATACATATTTAGTATAAACAGAATGTACGACTTTGGTTACACCTTTTTTCGTAATAAAAAAACTAGAAATGAATACCACAAACAATTGTTTGCTTTACTCATCTCTAGCCTTCAAGACCAAAAATTGGTTGTAAGGCGATTAATAAATGTAATGAAACCTCCGTCTAACAAATTTTATTACTTTCAGATGTTTTCTTGAGATTAAACTCAGATCTTATCTGTTCTATAAAAATTGTTTTTTGGACTAACTAAATTAGTAATTAATAACAACTGCACTATTTTAACGCAAACAAAACAAAATGTCAAGGATAATATGTCAACATATCCCCAACTTATTAAGATTTTTTAAAGTACTAAACGAACAACTTATGTGAACAGATATTACATCATCTTTATTTCTACGTCCACACCACTTGGCAAGTTCAAATTCATAAGAGCATCAATAGCCTTTGGGGTTGGATTTAAAATATCGATAAGACGTTTGTGTGTACGCATTTCAAATTGTTCTTGAGCTGTTTTGTGAACAAAAGTAGCTCTGTTAACACTGTATTTATTGATATTTGTAGGAAGTGGTACTGGACCAACTACTTTTACACTATTTCTTTCTGCAGTGTCGATAATAGTTTTGGTAGCGATATCCAAAATTTTACTATCATAAGATTTGATTTTGATACGTAACTTACTTTCTGCTTTGTTGTTTGTGTTATTTGCGTTGTCTGACATAATTAATTAATTAGGCAATATCAAGCCCCCGACCAAAAGGGCGGAGGCTTGAGTGATTACTTTTATTTGATAATTTTAGTTACTACACCAGCGCCTACAGTACGACCACCTTCGCGGATAGCGAAACGTAGTTTTTCTTCCAAAGCAACTGGAACGATAAGTTTGATTGTTAAGTTAACAGTGTCTCCTGGCATAACCATTTCTGTACCAGCTGGTAAATTTACATCACCAGTTACATCAGTTGTGTTGATGTAAAATTGAGGTTTGTAACCATTGAAAAAAGGTTTATGACGTCCACCTTCTTCTTTAGTAAGAGCAACTACTTCAGCTTCAAATTCTGTATGAGGAGTAATTGTACCTGTTTTAGCCAAAACTTGACCACGTTGTACATCATCTTTCTTAGTACCACGAAGAAGGATACCAGCGTTGTCTCCAGCTTGACCTTGACTTAGACTCTTGTTAAACATTTCGATACCAGTAACAGTAGTTTTACTTGATTCTTCGTGCATACCAACGATTTCTACTTCATCGCCTACTTTTACTACACCACGGTCAATACGACCAGTAACTACAGTACCACGTCCTTCAATTGAGAAGACGTCTTCAATAGACATTAAGAAATCTTTGTCTAAAGCACGAACTGGATCTGGGAAATAAGTATCCAAAGCATTTAACAAATCCATAACTGGTTTTGAAGCTTCAGGATCATTTGGATTCTCAAGAGCTTTTAGAGCACTACCACGGATGATAGGTGTTTCGTCTCCAGGGAATTCATATTTTTTAAGCAAATCTCTTACTTCTTCTTCAACTAGGTCGATAAGTTCTGGATCAGATACTTGGTCAACTTTGTTTAAGAAAACAATAATTCTAGGTATACCAACTTGACGAGCAAGCAAGATATGTTCACGAGTTTGAGGCATTGGACCATCTGCAGCTGAAACTACTAGTACAGCACCATCCATTTGAGCAGCACCAGTAATCATGTTTTTGACATAATCAGCATGGCCTGGACAATCCACATGAGCGTAGTGACGTTTTTCAGTCTCATACTCAACGTGAGCTGTAGCGATGGTAATACCACGCTCGCGCTCTTCAGGAGCAGCGTCGATAGCACTAATATCTTTGTCTTGTGCAATAAGACCATGTGCTGAAGCTACTTTCAAGATAGCTGCAGTAAGAGTAGTCTTACCGTGGTCAACGTGACCAATTGTACCAACGTTAACGTGAACTTTGGTTCTTTGAAATTCTGCCATATTACTATGGTAGCTTTGGCCGCTCTAACATGGGATGGCCCAGTTAGATTTGTGTCCAGCGACCTTGAATATTTATAAATACATTGCCCTGTTAGAGCAAAAAAATACATAAAAATTATGCGGTGTGATTATAAACTAAAATTCTAGACAAGTCAAGAGCTGTGTTGGGGAATAACTGTGGAAACAGAATATAATTAAATGAATACTATTTTTATACTACAAAAATAGCTAAAAATATTTGCCGAAAATAAAAGAAAAGTGGTATTATTATAAAATAAAATAATCAATCCAAATTATGAATAAAATAAATTTAAAACAAAGAACTTTTGAAATAATTGAAAAGGCAAAAGACCAAGACAAAGCTAGTGCTTTTTTTGACTACCTAATCATAAGCTTCATATTACTAAATGTAATAGCTGTTACAGTTTCATCTTACCAAAACATATCTCCAAATATAAAAATATTTCTGGAAATATTTGAGATAATCTCAATAGCAATTTTCACAATAGAATATTTATTGAGACTATGGACTGCTCAAATATTATTCAAAGAAAAAAAACATCCTTACCTATCCTACATTTTTTCTTTTATGGCTATTATAGATCTCTTAGCTATATTACCTTTTTATATACCTTTCATTATACCTTTCAATTTACTATACTTAAGAATGATAAGAATGTTACGTTTACTTCGAGTCTTCAAACTAAATAGGTATAATAATTCTATGCACTTTATCTATAAAGTTCTCAAAAAAGAAAAAGATATACTAATAACTACACTTTTTATCTCAACCATATTATTGTTACTAGCATCATCCATAATGTATTATGTAGAAAATGGAGCTCAACCAGATAAATTCCCTAATATATTAGCTTCTATGTGGTGGGCAGTGGCCACACTCACAACTGTTGGATATGGTGATGTATATCCAGTAACCATAATAGGTAAACTTCTTAGTGGTTTCATAGCTATATTAGGAATAGGTCTAGTAGCCTTACCTACTGGTATTATTAGTTCAGGTTTTATAGCTGAATTAAATAATAACAAAAAAAAAGTTATAGAAAAATGTCCACATTGTGGGTGGAAAATAGACAAAATTAAGTAAAAAATACATAAGTTAAATATAAGTCTTTTGCTATTAGCAGCAAATTTTAATGTTATTTCTTTATAAATTTAAAAAAATGTTTAATATATTTAAATAACAAAAAAATAACCTATGCCAAGTACATATAATCCTACTCGTAGAAACAAAAATATAGGAACTGCTAAATCAGGCCATGATTCAGACAATAAGCTCACTGTCCCAAATAGATTTTCAGATTCACTAAATTTCTGGGAAAGAATATATGATTACAAAATAATTAAAAAAAAGATAAACAGTAAAACTATTACTTTTCTGATTGAAAAGACCAAAAAAGATTATCTATATACCTTTACAATAGTTGAACTAACAAACTTACTCAAAAAAATACCGAGAGAAGATTGGATGGGTATAGAACTATTCGTTTTAAGACAACCAAAAAAGAAAGAAATAATTCTTGATCCTGTCTGGGGTAGATTGTCATACGAGGCTGATTTCAAAGGTTATAAAGGACCGGCAATATTTTTGGAAGCTATCAATGTCCACAAAGCCATAGTATGGCCTAACTCATTGACACCAGAATCAAAAAAAGAACTAAAAAGATTGGAAGAAGATGGACACAAAGTAATTCAAAATAAAAAAAATATTACCATACACATTACAAAAGATTCAGCCAAAAATACTCAATTGTTTAGGACTTTGCTTCATGAAATAGGACATTTCGTTCATTGGAATACAACAGTACTACAACCTGCAAAAAATACCCAAGATTTGAAAAAACTAAAAACAAGATACCTTAGTATCCCCGAACAAGAAAAAGAAACATTTGCACATAGGTATGCAGAAAAGATAAGAAAAAAAATAAATAAAATTACTTAAAAAATATGAACCAATCAGAAATAATAGAAAAAACCAAAGAGTACGTGCAAAATAAATTATCTGGTGAAAGTAGTGGCCACGATTGGTGGCATATTTATCGTGTTTGGAAAAATACTTAAATACTTTTTTCCAAGAATGGGAAGGTAAAGAATAAATAATTCAAAATCAACGACCTCACAACAAACTGACCAAATATATAAAAAACATCTTCGTAACAAACTACGAGGAATTAAACCAACTTGTCCGCCTTGGGCGGATTTAAACAATAATCTTATGAAGATTATAGAAATACTTAAGAAATTAGGAATCTTACGAAGTGGCAAAGTCTCAGGAACTTACAAAAACTACGAGGAAATGCCAGACGAGTTGAAATACGATAATGTTTATCACAAAGACACAGATCTAGTAAAAAACCAAAAAACAAATTCAGTACAAAAAAAATCTTCTGTTTTACTTTTCTGGTTACTACTTAGCTTGAGTACTATTATCATCTTGTTTTCGCTAGTAATAATGACAATTACTATTTGGTTTTTCCTTTCTCTACTTATTTTTTTATTTCTTATTTATCAACTATTCAGTTACAAAAAAGGTGGTGTAATAGCTACAAAAATTTTGGGTTACTTCGTAATCTTTATTTTTATCTCTATTGTTTTCCTATTTATTTCATTAGGAGGTGAAAGCGATACTACAGACAAAGAACAAACAAATCTAAGCAAGACCACAGATTGCAAAAAATTAGCTGAAGAATACGATAACAAAATTTTTAAAATCACCTCAACAGACAAACTAAAAGGAAAAATTGGTTTCAAAATTGACAAAAATACTTGCCAATATGAAATAACTTGGCACACTCTTTTCGAATCAAATTTACTTGAAAAAAATGTCCACGAAACAGATACTCCAAATACCAACTATGATTATGTAGCAGACATTATCTTTGAAAAAGAAGGTCCTAACCCTTTGGATGGTAATATTGACCCCGTTTTTACAAACAAAGACAAACTACCTACCGATATCTTCAATCATCGTGTACCTTATGATTTCTATCTAACACCAGGCCTCATAGCCGGAACTGACAAGACTAGCTCGACAGAAACATTTCACCATGTAATGCAAAGTAGTGGAACTTTTAGTCAAGCGACAATTGACGGTATTCTAGCTGTCAAAAAAATCAAAATCTTCAATCGTGAAAATGGTACAGAAGAGCCTACAACTGTCGAATTCAATATTAATGTAAGATATAATAGCGTTGTTTACACTTTTGAGTTAAACTAGTAAATAGATTAACTTAAAGGTAAGTAAACAAAATTATGGTGGTACATAAAAATACTAAACTAATGCCTCGACAACGTAGAGAGT